>Ga0351900_1003_pt1 | contig 137479 bp, 98 predicted proteins | sample BONcelHT113001D3_FD_205827 | JGI IMG/M metagenome (GOLD analysis project Ga0351900, IMG submission 205827) | Enriched cells from coal bed in the Powder River Basin, Montana, United States - BONCAT cells T11 rep1 HSBNCT.T11.300.1.D3 ...
TGGTGGAAAGAAGGACCGTCCCCTCTGTATCTATGAAGAAGAGCTCCTCGAAGAGGCCAACCCTGTCCGCCGCCCAGGCGAAGCGTTCTTCCAACCGCGCGCGGGCATCCGTCTGCGCCGCCGGCACCATCACTCCCGACGTGATTGCCCGCAGATCCTGCTGCACGCTCTCCTCCGACACGACGATATCGAGGCTGAGAAGGAGGCCGTCGGTCCAAGTAGCGATCTCCTGCTCCTTCAAGGTGAGTACAGAGCCCAACTGAGCCACGACCCGGTTACGGGCATCACGCGAGCCGAGGACCATGGTCACCCCACTGACGGCGAGCGCGGTGAGGACCACGATGAGCACGAAGTAGACGAGCAGCCTGCTTCGAATCGACAGCGGGCGGGAGGTGAAAGGACGCATGCGTCGAGCTGCTACGGGGTCCTCGGACTGAACTTCATCGTGAAGCCCGGGTCGGACTCGTCGTAATCATCGCCCATCATCTGCCGCCAACGCTCGTCGGCTATCCAGCCTACGGGCACCTGAGGAGTGTCCACCAAAGGTATGACCGCCCTCACCGCCAGACGGTGAAACTCGACACCATAGCTGGGTGCCCAACGGGTCAGGATCTCCGCCGCTTCGTCTGGATTCTCGAGCGCGTAGCGCCAACCTTGGTTACACGCCCGCACGAAACGCTCTACAGTTGCCGGCTCGGACCGCGCGGTTGCCTCGTGAGCCAGCAGAAGACCCTCATACCCGCCCACCCCGTAGTCGGCCGGATAGATGTTCACGACCGGGTACCCCGCGGTCTGTGCCTTGATGGGCTCATCGTGAGCATAGCCCAGCCAGGCGTCCACAGCGCGCTCGTACAGCTTCTCCTGGTCACCCACCTCGACCTTGACCTCGGTCACCGTCGACGCGTCTACGCCGGCCGCCGCCAGCGTCTGCCGAAGCACGTTCCCCCAGTACTCGGTGGTGATGCCTACCCGCTTGCCCGCGAGGTCGCGGGGTTCCACGATACCCGAATCGGCAAGCGAAAAGATGACGAGGGGAGGAATCTGGAACACTGCCATGACCGCCACCACCGGTTCCCCCTGAATGGTCATTTCCTTCTGCTCGGCGAAGGAGCTGATGGCAAAATCGGCTGCGCCGTTCAGCACCTCCATACGGGCGGGGCTTCCCGGACCCCCTTCGCGGATCTCTACCTCGAAGCCCTGCTGTGCGAAGAAGCCTTTGGCGTCGGCCACGTAGTAGCCGACGAACTCCGCCTCGTGCAACCAGTTCAACTGCAGAGAGACCTGCTCCAGGGCGGCGGTCTTCGTGCCGCCGCACCCTGCAGGCGTCACGAGGAGAGCGAGTCCGCACGTGGCCAGCAACAGCACACGGGCAAGCGCACGCAATTGCCACCGGAGAGGGGCGCTGCCGATCATTTCACCAACCCGTCGTGCAGTGCCATGGACACCGCCTCAGTGCGGGTGGAGGCGCCGAGCTTCATGAGGATGTTGCTCACGTGGAACTTCACCGTCGAGCGGCTCACGAAGAGCCGGCGCGCGATGTCGGGATTGCTGAGTCCCTCCACCATGAGTCCCAGTATCTCGAGCTCCCGAGGGGTGAGTACACCTTCCTGCTCCTCGGGATGGGTAGCCGCCCGGATGAGCACCTCAGCGGCCTCGGGCGCCAAGGTGGAACGGCCCAGGTGTGCCGCGCGGATCGCCGCGGCTAACTCGTCGGCCGACACGTTCTTGAGCAGGTAGCTGATAGCCCCTGCCTTGAGGGCCTTCTGCACCAGGTCTTCCTCTTTGTAGCTGGTGAGGGCTATGACCTGCGCGTCCGAGCACTGCTCTCGCACGAGCCGGGTGGCCTCGGCCCCGTCCACTTCGGGCATGACGAGGTCCATGAGCACCACATCCGGCCGCAGCTCCCTGCACCTTCGCACCGCCTCAGCGCCGCCGCCGGCCTCACCCACGAACTCCAGGTCGTCGTAAGCCATGAGAAACGCTGAAAGCCCGCTGCGCACAACGGCGTGGTCATCAACGATCATCACACGTATCGATCCGCCCTCGGATGCCATCCTTGCTCCTTCCAAGGTCTGCCGCCGCTGTCGCCCAGCGCGTAGACACCGAACGCGGACAGCATATCAGTCCAACCGCTTTCCCCTCCATACGGCCAGGGCAAGACCCGTCATCCGGTCGGTCCTCACAACCGTGCCTCTGGCCGAAGGCGAAGCGACGCCAACAGGCGAGAATGCGCAAGGAGCCGTCAACGCTTCCTCAAGACGGCTTCCCGGAGCGCACGACCGATCCCAAAGAAGGGACGAGGAAAGGAATATGATGACCATCGTTCACAACGTCTTCCGCAGGAAAGTGCGGGCCCTGCTGACGATCTTCGGCATCACCATTGGCGTCTTCGCCTTGGTGGTAATGGGCAGCATGGCCGAGAAGATCAATCTCATGGTGGACGGCGGCACCCGCTACTACCAGGACAAAGTTATCGTGTCGGACGCTTCCATGGCTGGGGGAGCGTTCTCGTCCGCCCCGCTCTCGATAGCTACCATCCCTGATATCGAGGCCGCGGAAGGAGTGGCGCGGGCCTCGGCCGGGGTGTTCATGCTGCTCGACGACGAGCAGGGCATGTCCATGGGCGTACCGCAGATGCTCGTGGGCAGTGATGACCGGGCCCGCGGCTACGAGAGCTTCGCGCTGACCGTGGCCAAGGGGCGTGACCTGCTGCCCGATGACCGAGGCACGACCGTGCTCGGCACCGACCTCGCCCGCGCTCTCGACGCGGAGGTCGGCAAGACTGTCATCATGCGGGGCCGCGAGTTCGAGGTGGTGGGCATCTACGACAAAACGCTGACCGCCCCGGACAACACTGCGGCGGTACCGTTGGCGGACGCCCAGGAACTGCTGTTCGAGGGGCTTCCCGCCATGGTGCAGACCCAGATCGCCTCAGAGCAACTCGCCACCAGCATCACTGCCTACCCCGAACCTGGTGTCGACCCAGACCTGCTGGCAGGGACCATCGAAGCCCAGGTGAGCGGAGTCAAGGCTTCCGGACCGCAAGTGTTCATGGATCAGTTCGAGAGCGGCACGCGTATCTTCAACAGCATCATATTCGGCGTGGCCCTGGTAGCCCTGCTGGTGGGTGGCCTATCGGTCGTCAACACCATGATCATGGCGGTGTCGGAAAGGACCCGCGAGATAGGCATCCGCAAGGCCATCGGAGCATCTCGCGGGCAGATCGTGCGGCAGTTCCTCGCAGAATCCACCTTAATCGGGTTTCTGGGCGGCGTGAGCGGGCTGCTGCTCGGTTGGTTGGCCACGCTGGGAGTGAACGCAGTGATGGGTAGCAGCGGAACCATTCTGTTCCTGGTCACCGGCCGCTTGGCCCTCGGCTCGCTCTTGTTCGCCATCGTGCTCGGCATCAGCAGCGGCTTATATCCCTCGCTGCACGCTTCCCGCCTCCGCCCGGTCGTCGCCCTACGGTACGAGTGAGGTCGTCGCGGACACATGAGAGACCACACAACTGACATGAAGGGAGCAATCATGACGAACGATACGCTCACACTGGATGCAGCATACACAGGCCCACTCGCGACGGCTGGCGTCAGGCCGGAGACGATCGTGAGCGCCCACGGGCTCACAAAGCGCTACCAGCTGGGCAAGGACAACTTCGTCGACGCTCTGCGCGGAGCGACGATGCAGGTGTGGGCCGGCGAGATGGTAGCCATCATGGGCCCTTCCGGCTGCGGCAAGTCCACGCTCCTGCATATGTTGGGATGTCTCGACGCTCCCGACTCCGGCGAGGTCCGACTGGACGGCTCTCGAGTCGACAACATCGGTGACCGAGCCACTACCCAACTCTTGCGGACGAAGATCGGCTTCATATTCCAGGGTTTCAACCTCGTCCCCACCATGTCGGCGCTCGACAACGTGGCCGTGGCCGGCCAGTACGCCGGCCGCCGGCGCTCGCAGGCGCAGGCGGCGGCCCGTCGTGCACTCCAGGCAGTGGGACTGGCCGAGCGCGCCGGTCACCGCCCGAGCGAGCTCTCCGGTGGCCAGCAACAGAGAGTGGCGATTGCTCGGGCCCTGGTCAACCATCCGCTCGTCATCTTCGGCGACGAACCCACCGGCAACCTCGACAGCGCAAGTTCCTCCGAAGTGACCGCCATGATGAGAGACATCAGCGTGACCACCGGAACGACGTTCATCTTGGTCACCCACGACCCTGATGTGGCCTCCGCCTGCGACCGAACCATCTTCATGAAGGACGGCGTGGTAACCCGCGATTCGGGGCTGGAGACCGCGTGGGCGGACGAGGCCGCCTGAGTAAAACGGGCCTTGGAGCACCGACGTTCTCGAAAGCCGAGGCCGGCCCGTCATCTTGAGTCGTCGAGACCTCCTGGCGCAGCAGATGCGTACCTTCGTGCCGATGCAGGCGTTCTGCCTGCATCGGCCGGGGCCTTGAGACCTCTGCTAAGCGTGCGGCGCTACATGAACTCCTCGCGGTTGATGTCGCCGCGCGCGTAGCGCCCTTCCAGTATCTGCAGGGCATGCTTCGAACCCGAGCCGGGCGCCGAGTGTCCTTGAGGCCCTGCCGCACTGGTGCGGCCACGCCATCCGCTGAGCCCCTTCGCCAAGAGGACCATGCCCACAACGATGAGCGCAAGCATGGCCAGCATGATCGCCACGCAGAGAATCACCCACCAGACGCCGCCCATCCCAAAGCCCGCATCACACAGCATCACGTGCACTTCCTCTTCATTATCCCCCTTGACCGAGGGGCCGCTCTCGAGGCACCTGAGTCAACGGCAGAGAATTGACTATCTGCATCGCTACCCGAAAACGAACAGTCCGAATCCTCTATCATTCAGAAACAAGAGATAGGCAAGGAGGAAGCCTGTGGCCACGGTTGACTGGGACATCACGAGATACTACCCGGAAGGACGCTGTGAGGCGCTCGTCGATCCGGTGGTGGTGGAGCTCCCTTTGGAGATCATCGTGAACGGCGCGCCGCTCGTGGCCCTCATGCGTCTGCCCGGCATGGACCGAGAGCTTGCCGTGGGCTTCTGCCTCACCGAAAAAGTGATCGAGTCCGCCGCTCAGATCACCCTGCTACACAGTTGCATGGAGCTCGAGGAATCTGACGTCCGGGGGGAAGGGCCCGGCGATCTTGGTGGAGTCGGCCGGGACGCCGTCGACGCAGGCAGCGTGGTCGTCATGCAGGTCGAGAGGCCGGCGGGTGAGGATCGCTTCGCGGGGGCCTACGTGGTGCGCACGGGCTGCGGAGGAGCCGACCTATCCGCCGTCGCGGACTACAACGAGGGAGCGCTGACCTCCGAGCTCCGGGTGAGGGCAGGAGTCATACACCGTCTGGCGGAAGCTCTGACGAGCCGCCAGAAAGTGCACCCAATTACCCGGGGCGCTCACGCCGCCGGTATCGTCAACCCCAGCGGCGAGGTCGTGACAGTGGCCGAGGACGTGGGTCGGCACAACGCCCTCGACAAGGCGGTGGGCTGGTGCGCCCTCAACGATGTGCCGGTCGCCGACAAGGTCCTGGTGATCACCGGTCGCGTCAGCTACGAGATGGCCCTCAAGACGATCCGGGTGGGCATACCGGTGCTGGTATCCATGGCCGCACCGACACTTCTCGGCTTGCGCATCGCGGAGAAGGCGGGGCTCACTGTGGTGGGCTTCGCCGGCGGTCGGCACTTCAATGTGTACACGCATACACGGCGGGTAGTAGTGGACTAGACGCACGACGGCCTTCGCAGTTCCTTTTGCGCTCTTGCTCGTGGCCGCGCTGACCGCCGCTGGCGGCTGCGGTGGTTCCCCAGAAACGGCTACCTCAGCCTCCAAGCCACCACCGCGGGGCCCGCCGCGACGACGGGCCCCGCAGCCGACGGCACACAGCAAGTCTACTCCGGCAATTCCGCGATGAACGCGGGTACAGCGTCAAGGTCCTCGATGAAGCGGAAGGCACGTTGGTCGGCAAGGCCGGTCATCTCGGCCAACCTCCGCACGTTCGGCTTGGGGCTCACAACGCCCAACAATCCCCCGTCCTTCAGTCTCTCCACCGTAGTAAAAAAGAGAGACAGACCTCGGCTGTCCATGTACTCCAGCCGACTGAGCTCGAGCAGCAGAACTCTGGGGTCACTCCTCAGTTCCTCATCGATTATCTCCCGAAGATGATCCGCGGACCCGTAGTCGAGCTCACCACCTACATAGACCAAAGGGACTCCGAAACGATAGGAGACCTGGGTATCCAAGGGCGCCGACATTGCCATCGCTACATCACCTTCTTCGGGCGCCCAGAAGGACGGTCGGATGAACTGCTCATTGGTGAATCCTCCTCTGCGCGGCGGTCGATACTTTGTCTATACCCGGTTGACGACCTTCCCAATCCGGGCTTCCGTCCCGGGGGAAAGGTTCTCACGAGGGGCCGATAGGGTTTAGGCAGCCGGCAAGTGAGGGGAGAAGCGGGCTATGCCGTGTTCTCAATTGAGGAAGGAGGTGGACAATGCTCTGGGTGATCGTACTCGTCATACTCGCGCTGATCCTCGGCGGAGTCGGGCTCTTCGCCAAAGCCCTGTGGTGGCTTCTGATCATAGGCGGTATCCTGCTGTTGGTAAGCATCGTCCTCGGTCTGGTTCAGAGGAGACGATAGTCCTTCCGGTCAGAGGGGGCCCCCTGCGTACGCGGGGCCCCCTTCTTGACCCATCTTCGCCTTCCTCGCCGACGATGCCGACGAAACAGTGGCGGCCCGTATCGCGATCCACGACAAGATGCCCACACTCCCCCTGGTGGTCATTCGTCGTGGATCGCGACCACCCCCGTACTGAGACGCCATGGCCGACTCAGCCGAACTCGACCTCGACGTCATGGTCCCTGCGGTCGTCCACGAGGGGAATAGCGCCCCGCGTAGACTCTGACTGCTCGAGTTCCACGCCATCCATGATGATCCGGCTTACTGTCTCGGGACCGACGGTCATCCCTTGTCCGACGTCGGACTCGCCCGCCCCAAGTTCGCGATCCACTCGCCGGACCGTGATGTGATAGAAGGTCTCGCGGTAGCGATAGTGGATCTTGTACGCTTCCCATTCGTCCGGGATGAGGGGTGTCAGGCGTAGCTTATCGATCTCCAGCCGGAGGCCTACCAGCGTCTCCACGGCCAGCCGGTACATCCAGCCGGCGGCCCCCGTGTACCAGGTCCAGCCGCCTCTGCCAGTATGCGGCGGGGCACCGTATACGTCAGCGCACATCACGTAAGGCTCGACCTTGTAGAGCTCGATGTCGGCTGCCCGGCTCCCATGGTGGATCGGGTTCAGCATCGAGAACAGCTCCCATGCGCGCTCCTTGTCGCCCATCTTGGCGAAGGCGGCTGCCGCCCATATCGCGGCATGGGTATACTGGCCGCCGTTCTCGCGCACCCCGGGCACGTATCCCTTGATGTAGCCGGGTTCCAGGGCAGACGTGTCGAATGGCGGAGCGAGCAGCTTGACGAGGTTCGCATCGCGCATGACCAAGAGCTTGTCCACCGCGGTCATGGCCTCACGAGCGCGACTCGGATCGCCGGCCCCCGACAGCACCGCCCAGCTTTGGCTGATCGAGTCTATCCGGCACTCGTCATTCGTCGCAGATCCCAGCGGTGTGCCGTCGTCGAAGTAGGCCCGGCGGTACCACTCCCCGTCCCAGCCGTGCGCCTCGATATTCGCCTGCAGCTCTTCGGCCTGACCACTGCACATCCGCGCGAACTCGTCGTCCCCACGACCGCGCGCCAGGTTACCGAAGAGTTGCAGGTTCTCGTACAGGAACCAGGCCAACCACACGCTCTCCCCCTTGCCCTCGCGACCCACGAGGTTCATGCCGTCGTTCCAGTCGCCGGCCCCTATGAGGGGCAACCCATGTCGGCCGAAGCGCAGACCGTGCTTCAGTGAGCGCACGCAGTGCTCGTAGAGCGCCGCGATCTCCGTCGAGCGCTGCGGCTGATCGTAGTATGCCTCTGCGTCCGGACTCAATTCGCGACCTTCGATAAACGGCACTTGTTCATCGAGTACACCGGTGTCGCCGGTCGCGGCCACGTATGCACAGGTCGCATACGGCAGCCACAGATAGTCGTCGGAGGAATGTGTCCGCACCCCCTGCCCACCGGGCGGATGCCACCAGTGCTGCACATCCCCTTCCCGGAATTGGCGCTCGGCGCAGCGGAGCAGATGCTCGCGAGCGAGCCAGGGCGTTGCGTGCATCAGAGCCATCACGTCCTGCAATTGGTCCCGAAAACCGTAAGCGCCACCCGATTGGTAGTAGCCGCTGCGCCCCCACAGGCGGCAGGAAAGCGTCTGGTAGAGGAGCCACCCGTTGGCCAGCACGTCGAACGCCCGGTCAGGCGTCTCCAGATACACGGCACCCAAGACACGGTTCCAATGGGCCCACACCGCCTCCAACGCCTGCCGGGCGCCCAGCGGACCCTCGAATCGCCTGATCAACTGTTGGGCCTCGTAGGTGTCGGCGGCCGCTCCCAACAGGAACACGACCTCCCGCTCCTGCCCGTCGGCCAGCTCGATCTGAGTCTGGATGGCGGCGCAGGGGTCGAGTCCCGCGCCCGTCTTGCCCGACAACTTCGTTCTGAGCAGCGCGGCCGGATCGGCCGGCGAGCCATTGCGCCCGAAGAACTCGGTGCGATTCCCGGTGACGGTGCGTCTCGCTTCACTCACCTGCACGAAGACCACCCGGTCGGCCCATTGACGGGCGAAGGGATTGCGCGCGAACAGCGCGCCGCTGTGAGCGTCCTTCTCGGTGACGATGTGCATGAGGTTCGCGTGTCGCCACTCGCCGAGCACCAACTCGAAATACCCGGTGAGGGACAACCGGCGGGAACGCCCTGAGTGGTTACGAAGCTTAACCACCACGAACTTCACCGGCGCGTCCATGGCCACATAGGTGGAGAGCTCCGAGAAGACGCCGGATTCGTAGTGCTCAAACACACTGTATCCGAAACCGTGCCGGCACACATAACCGGATCTGCCGGGAGCCGGCGACGGGGTAGGCGACCAGAAAGCGCCCGTTTCCTCGTCCCGGAGGTAGACCGCCTCACCACTGCTGTCGCTGACCGGGTCGTTGTGGAAGGTGGTCAGGCGAAAGTCGTGGGCGTTCTCCACCCAGGTGTACGTACCCCCACTCTCGCTCACCACGGTTCCGATATGCGGGCTGGCGATGACGTTGGCCCAGGGCGCAGGCGTGCTCTCCCCGGGTTCCAGGCTGACCACGTACTCGCGTCCGTCCTCGGTGAACCCGCCCAGCCCGTTATGGAAGACGCCTTCCCGCGACGGCAACGGCTCCACCGGTTCGGCTACCGGTTGACGCGAGGGCCCCAGAAGCGACGGGAGGCGCTCGGCCGGCGCGCGTCGTTGCACCTGCTCGGCCAGTGTCTCCACCGAGCCGGTGAGCACGACCCGGGCGACGGTCTGGAACAGCACTCGGTCCTCTTCGGAGAGCTCTTCCGCGCGGCGCACGAAGACGCCGCCGGGCCTATCGAGCAGGCTCGCTTCCGGTCCCGCATTGATGAAACCCATGATCTGATCGTGAAGGACAGCCCGATAGCCGGAGAAGTCCTCGTTCAAGATGACCAAGTCTGCCGCCAAGCCCTTGATTCTCCAGTACGCGTGAGCCTGGAGGGCGTGCTTGACGAGGTCCACGCGACTCACGTCGCCGATGCGTACCAAAACGATGGGCAGGTCTCCCGAGATGCCGAAGCGCCAAAGCCCGGACTGACCGAGTTGGTTGCGGGCGATGATGGCGGGAGCGGCCCGCCGCAGCGCACTCGCATGGATGACCGACGTAGCCAGCCGTCCATAGGTCTGAGCGTCCGCCTCGGTGATGTCGAGCAGGCGCAGCACCTCCTGGCTTTCGAACCACGCCAGCTCGAAGGCACGTTCGACGAAGTGCCGGTCGGCATACTTGGCCAGTAGCGCCAAGGCCGCGTCTCGGGTCTCCGCCACCCCCGAGATGAACTGCACTGTGACCGATTCATCGGGGGACAAGGTCACCGTGCTCCGTATGGACACGATGGGATCGAGCACCGCGCCGTCGGTGTTCGATAGCGCGCACTCGCCTTCACACTCGTCAAACACTGCAGGATTGGCCGGAGTCCTTCCCCGGCCGAGGAAGCGCGCTCGATCGGTCTCGAAAGATGTGTCGCCGGTTGATGTGCCGGCCGTCGCCAACAGGTGGAGCGTCCACGGTGGCTGCTCCTCCGGAGTGCGGGCCCGCCGCCTACATAGGATCGCCTTTTGCTGCGGCAGGATCTCGGTCTCCACGAACAAGTTGCTGAAGGCACGGTGGGCCAAGTCGGCGTTCAGCGGTGCCATGACTACTTCGGCATAGCTTGTGAGCTCGATCTCTCGCTCGTCATCTGACAGATTTGTGAGCGTAACGCGGCGGATCTCCACGTCGTCTTCGGGCGCGACGCTGATTTCGGTGTGCGCTTCGATCTTACGGTCGAGCCTGCGGTATTCCGCCCGCGCCTGCACGAAGACCGCCTCGTAGCGCTTGGCCTTGCGCCTTGTGGGTTGATAGGCGGTCGACCAGTAGAAACCCGTTCCGCGATCGCGCAGGTAGATGAACGTGCCGTACCCATCGCTGGTGACATCTTCCCGCCAGCGCGTCACGGCCAGGTCCCGCCAGCGGCTGTAGCCGCCGCCCGCGTGGTCGGCCATGACATGGTAGTTGCCGTTCGAAAGCAGGTGGACTTCTGGAAGCGGCGAGTCGGGATCCGTGTGCACACGATGGATGCCGGCCCCCTCGGCGACAGCGGTACGCCTCACTTCCGGCACGCTCTCCACGCGCGGAGAGACCGTGACGGTCTGTTTCGGAACCCGCTCCTGCAGCAGCAACTCGGTGGTGCGGACAAGCGGGTCTGAGGCGAAGCGCCGCTGGATGGGCCGGTCGAGCAACGCATGCGCGAGCGCCAGCAGACTCATGCCCTGATGGTGCGCCATGAAGCAGCGCACCACAGCGTGGTCCGTGCCCGGTAGTACCCGCGAAGGCGTGTAGTCGATGGCCTCGTAGAGCCCATAGGCGCCTAGATAGCCTGCGTCGCTGAGGATCCGCAGGTTGCGCGTCGCTTCGCGAGGATCGACAGTCAGAGCCAGCGCAGTGGCATATGGAGCGATGACAAGGTCGTCCGCCAGCCCACGTTTGAAGCCCAGCCCGGGCACGCCGAACGCCCGGTACTGATACACCTGGTTCATGTCGACGGCGTTGTAGCACGACTCCGAGATCCCCCAGGGAACGTGGCGGCGCCGACCGTACGCAATCTGTCGCGAGACGGCGGCTTTGCAGGCCTGCTCCAAGAGCGTGTTCTCGAAACTGGGCAGGAACAGACGAGGCATGAGGTACTCGAACATCGAGCCGCTCCACGAGACCAAGCTGAGATCGCCGCCCTGAGTCGTGAGGAGTCGCCCGAGGGCAAACCAGTGTTTTTGAGGCACCTGGCCCTCTGCTATGAGCAGGAAGCTCGTCAGACTTGCCTCTGACGCCAGTAGATCGTACCAAGAGGGGTCGCGCCGCCGCTCGCCCACGTCGTAACCGATGCTCAATAGATGGCGGGAAGCATCGTAGAGAAGATCGAAATCCATAGCCGACAAGTCGTGGCACCGGGCAATCAGATCATCGACGATCTTGAGCCGCTCCCTCGCGCGCCTTGCGTGGGGGGGCGGCCCTTGCTCGGCTTCCTCAGCCACCGTGCCGGCTCCAGCCGCCTCTGCGAGCGTGGGCATCGCGCTGAAGCGGTCCACATCCGCTACCAACGATCTCAACTCGTCGCGCGATCTGCGGCACTGCCGGTTCAGCGTTCGGGCCCAGTAAAGGAGTTCATCAGCGTCGGCGGGTACAGCGGCGACCAATCCCTTAATCGTACGACAAGCCTTCTCCAGCAGCTCCTTCGCGGCCGTCGGCGTAGCCGAAGTGCCCGTCCCCACCTTCAGAAGACCCTGCAGGACCGCGATCTGTCTCGTAACCTCGGGGGGCGGGGAGGGAGACAGGTGCGCGACCAGCTGCAGCAGAGTGTCCTCCAAGCCCTCGAACGTACGTGGGTTCAGCACCGGCAGGTTCTTCAGCTCGCTCAGGCCCGCCCGCAGGGCGAGCAGGCTGCCGGCAAGATTCCCGCTGTCCACTGAGGAAATGTACTGAGGATAGAGCGGCCGCAGAGTGCGGGTGTCGTACCAGTTGTAGAAATGGCCGCGAAAGCGCTCGAGCTTCTCCATTGACCTCAGGGCTCGTTCAGTCCGCCGCAGCAACTCGCCTGTTGAGATGTAGCCGAAGTCGTATGCAGCCAGATTGGCGAGCAACGCCATGCCCATGTTCGTGGGCGAAGTGCGCGAGGCGAGCATTGGAGACGGATACTCCTGGTAGTTGTCAGGTGGTATCCAGTTGTCCTCGGGGCCGACGAAATCGACAAAATAGCGCCAAGTCCGGCGGGCGAGTCCGCGCAGCATCACCAGTTGCTGGACGGACAGGCTCAACGAAGCCGGCCGTAGGGGCTTACTTATCCACCAGCCAACGACAGGTGAAGCCAACCACAGCACCAGGAAGGGTGCAACGAACGCCCAGTCTGTCGGCCGAACATTGGCCACAGATATGAGCACCACCGCGAGGACCAACGCCAGCGCCGGGCCAATCCACATCTCGAGAAAGAAGTCGCGCGGCGCACGACGCGCGTTACGACGGCTGTAGGAGGGCATGTGCCACAGCAACAGGCCCCGCCGACTGAAGAGCATCTTCACGCCCGAGCGGAAGATGGCGTCCAAGTAGACCAACGCGTCGTACGGCAGCAGTGTCAATGTCACCACTGCGCGCTCGAGCGGACGGATCGCAGCCTTGCCGATGAGGCCCACGTGCACAGTCCATTCTCGCTCTGCGGGCTTGCGGATGAAGTCCGTGGCGGCTGCCAGGAGCGGAGGCAAGAGCAACGCTCCGCCAACCAGCAGCGGCCAGACCCAGACGGGCGCGGAACCGCCCCACAGCCACCCTCCGATCAGCAGTGCGATCAGCGCCGCCGGCACGAGGCTGCGGCGCAGGTTGTCGAAGAGCTTCCAAACCGACAGCGGCGCCAGCGGGTTCCGCTGGCGCCTTCCGTCCGGCCCGGGCACGGTCGGCAGCAGCCAGCCGGCGAGTTGCCAGTCACCTCTCGTCCAACGGTGTTTCCGGCTGGCCTCCATCGTGTAGCTGATGGGATGCTCCTCGATGAGATCGACGTCCGCCACCAGCGCCGAGCGCGCATACCCGCTCTCCAGAAGATCGTGGCTGAGGATCAGATTCTCGGGGAAACATCCCTCCACGGCTCGAGCAAAGGCCTCCACATCGTAGATGCCCTTGCCGACGAAGGAGCCTTCTCCGAAGAGATCCTGGTAGACGTCGGAGATCTCCCGCGTGTAGGGATCGATGCCCGCTTCCCCAGCGAACACGCGCGTGAATCTGGAACCGCCGGTACTCATGAGGCTTATGGAGGCGCGAGGCTGCAGGATGGTATAACCCTCGACGACGCGACCCTTCTTTGGGTCGTATACCGGTCGATTCAACGTGTGAGCCATATTGCCGATGAGTGTGCGCGCCGCGTCTCGCGGCAGCTGAGTGTCGGTGTCGAGGGTTATAACGTACTTGATGGACCCAAGGTTGGATCGATCGCCGACGATGTCGGAGAAGGCCGCTTCTGCCCCGCCGGCGGTACCTGACAAATCGTCGGTGGCGTCGGTGGCGTGGGTGGTGGCGGCCGCCCCGCCCGACTGGGCGTCGCTTCCCTGGCTATCTGGCTCCCTCGCCTCCAGCAAGAAAGCGTTGAACTGCTCGAGCTTGCCGCGCTTGCGCTCGTAGCCCATCCATACCTGGTCGTTCGGATTCCAGACCCTTGGTCGGTGAAAGAGATAGAAGATGTCCGGACGGTCCTCACTGTAGGTGTCGTTGAGCGCCTCGATGCCGGCCCGCGCAAGTCCGACCAACTCTTCATCGCCCTGTTGAACGCGCTCCGACGCGTCGCGGAAGTCCGTCAGCAAGGCAAAGAACAGGTTGGGATCTCTGTTGCCGAGATAGCGTATCTCCAGGGCCTCAAGTAGATTCGTGACGTCGTCCGGGCGGCTCAACAATGTAGGAACGACCACCATCGTCCGATGCTCGGCCGGAATGCCTTCAGAGAAGTCCAAACGGGGTAGCGCACGCGGGGGCACGGTGATCGTGACCAGCATGTTGACCACCGGAACGACCAGCGCCGATGCGGCGACCAGGCCGATGAAAGCGAAGAACACGGACCGCCCCACGCCCTGGTCCAGCCCCGCCACATAGACAAGCATGAACGCTACCGCCATCGCGGTCAGCAGCAGAATGGGTGCTAGGTAAGCAAACAGGCGAAACGGCCGCGCCACCCGGGTCGCCCGCACCAGCAGCGGAACCTTGCTGTCCATGGCCCGTTCCAGAACGGGCCGACCCTTGCCCACTAGGTAGTAACCCACATGGGCCGTGCGGTCATCTCTGCCTGACCGGCGGGCGGCTTCCTCAGCCAAAGCGACGGTTGCCTGGGCAACCTCCGACTCGCTGCGCGCGCTGCCTTTGGTTACGACCTCGACAGCGTGCCGGTAGCGGTCGCGGGTAGGGAAGTCCTGCTGTGCGTAGACGCCTGCCGGGTCGCCCCGCAGCAACTGCTCGACGAGACTGAGTTCCTCAACCAACTCACCCCAGTCAAGCGAGGAGATGAAGCGCAGGCTACCAACAGTGTTCGCGATCGAGATCTGGTCGGCGGCCGCCGTGCGACTGGCCGCCTCCATCAGCTGTACCGCGCTCACGCCTTGCTCGGCGAGACGCTGCTCCAACCAAGCCTGCACGAACACCAATGCTGGACCCTGAGATTGAAGCCGAGCATAGAAGTTCTCCACGAACGGAGCGGTCAGAGGTACATCCGCATCGGCGAACTCCGCAAGCACGTGGATGAGTCTTTTCGGTTCTCCCTCGGCCATTGCCAGCATGCGATCGGCCCAGGCGATCGCTGTATCCCGCTCGTCGCACCGAAGGGCGATGCGCGACCCCACCCGGCGAAGGTTCTCGAGCAACGCCAACCGAAGCATGATCGGGAAGGCCCACAGCTCCCCCAACTCCAGCGGAGCTGCAGTCTGGTAGGCGGCAAGGAAGGCCGTGACGTTGTCCCTGTCCACACGGCCGTCCTGGTGGGAGATCAACTCCAAGGCCACGTCGTGGATACGCGGGAAACCGGCCCGGGGACCTTCGGTCAATCGCGGCAGCTGTCGGCTGTACCCAGGCGGCAGATGCCGGCGGGTCAGAGCAATCTGCTGCTCGATGAGATAGAAATTGTCGAGCAGCCACGCCTCTGCCGGCATGACTCGCTGCCCTGAGGTCGCTGCCGCCGTGACAATGTCGTAGGCCGCGCGAATAACGCGCTCGTTGTCGGTGAGTCGAGGGAGCAGCTTGTCACGGCCCGGTCGACGTTCGATCCTGTGGGCGCCCGCCAGCGCCACTGCACGGTGCCTGAGCTGATCGATACTGAGGAGCTCAGAGCGCAGCAGTTCGGACTCCGGACCGCTGCCCAGCCGTTCCCGCTCTTCTGCGGAGAGTCCCTGCCGTCGGTGAACTATGACATGTCCCTTCTCTCGGCGATTTCCGCGTCTACACAGTAGCAGTTGAGCGGGCATGAGAGACCCGCCGCCGCGAACGGTACGAATGGCCGAATGTCGTCCTCAGCCAAGCTCTAACGTCGTCCCGCCGAACAGGCGGTTCATCGGCAGATCGGGTCTCCCTCCTTTGTACATACGGACCGCCTGGGCCACAACCACCATGCCGTGCCGCTTCACCAGTTCGAGTGCCGCCGGATTTGCCGTCGGCGGGTCCACGAACAGCGAAGAACCTTCCGGTACATGCGCCTTCAGGGTCCCGAAGAGACTCTCCGCAAGCCCGGGAGTGTCGGCGAACAATGGACCGACCTTCCAGCCGGAACAGGCGGCGCGCACCACTCCGTAGCCGGCGAGCCCACCGTTCAGCCGGACTCCTAGAGCCGTGCTACCGGGCTGATCGATCCAGCATCTTAGAAACCGTGGTCGCCCGCCGGGCAAGAATGGTTCATCGTACGCCAGCAACTCGTCGAACGGAATCGCGGACAGTGGAACGATGCCGGCCTCCTCAGGCGGCTTGCCGCCACCGACTCCCTCGTACCGGATAAAGGTGTCAGCAACAACGAAGCCGGACCTCGCGTAGTTCGTCTGCTGCGCAGGCGCCGCGTTGAGACCGATAGTGCGGCCTTCAAGGTGCGCAAGGCCCGCCTCCCATAGCGGCACACCGTAACCGCGGCCGCGATGCTCCCGCGCGACCAGGAAGGATCCGAGAAAACCGAACTTAGAGCCGTACTTCACCGCCGAGATGCTGGCGATGGGCTGACCGCCAATCAGACCGACCAGGAAACCCTGCGGATCGGCGGCGTAGAAGCACTCGGCATCGCGCAGCCCCGGATTCCAACCCTCCGTGGCCGCCCACGCAATGGCTAGGTCTACCTCCGATCGATTCATGATCCTGATCGTGTACTTACCGTTCGGCATGTGGTGTGTCTACCCAAGGCCGAGCCGAGCGAATCGCTGCGAACGCCGATTCGTCGCCCCCATATCGGGGTATGTAGTTCGATAGTACAAAGCGACCGATGCACTCGGTACCTGCTGGCGCACGCTCGCCCGTGCGCCCGCCCGCGCGCGGGCGGGCGGCGGTCGATATTGCAGCGCCGACCACTTGCGGCGTCGCACGGCATCGCTCTCACGGAGGCAAACGTCATGTTCGAAGTGGAAGAGGAGTGGCTGCGCGTCCACGATGGGGCAACGGCCGGGGCCCTCGCTCTCGAGAACGTCAGGAATCCCCCCCAGGAGTCCGCGCTCGAGGCGGAGAAAGCCGCGCTCGAGGAAGACCTCCGCAGCCGCTTCGCGGGCGGCGACCGGCGTGACATAGCGGCGCTGCCCGTGTACCAAGCCTACGCCGCCTACTACAAGCGCTTCCGCAAGACCTACCAGGTGCAGGCGCAACTCGAGTCGGTACTCTTCCGGGGCAAGTCGATCCCTCGGGTCGCGGCTTTGGTGGAAGCCATGTTCATGGCGGAGCTCAAGAACGGCATCCTCACCGGCGGGCACGACCTCGATCTGCTCGCGCTCCCCGTCACGCTCCGAGTCTCGACCGGCAAGGAGATGATGACCCTGCTCAACGACCGTGAGCAGCAACTCAAACCGGGAGACATGTACATGGGCGACCGACAGGGCGTGATCTCCGACGTCATCTATGGTTTGGAGAAGCGCACCATGATCCGCCCGGAGACGACCAAGGTGTTCTTCAGCATCTACGGGGCACAGGGGATACCTGCCGCAACGATACGTGCGCACTTAGAAGACATAGAGAGGTACATCCGCGTGTTCTCCCCCGACGCCAGATTGATGCTTGCGGAAGTCGTGGAGGGTCGACTGCCCCACTAGCCGGAGAGGTCAGTCTGGAGATCTCTGCATCTCTCGGTTCAGGCCCGGAGCCTGCGAAGGGCCTCTTCGTATTCCTTGCGGACGGGCGTGGGGCGTGGCGTCCCCAGCGCCTGACGGATGACGTCTTCCGCCCGCTGCGGGTCGATGCTGACCAGGGCCTCCGCAGCAAGCACCTCTTTCGCCAAGAGCGGCGGGAAGACTCTGGTGACGGTATGTTTCGCCGGGTCGAAGAACTGAGTGTATCCCCGGCCGATGGACTTGCCATAGACGTTGATGCTCGCGGCAATGCCGTCCGTGAGGTTGTGCATAGCGTGGAGCCCCTGGTTGAGGGGCAGGATCGGAGTAGTCTCGCCCGGGCTCAGGATGCTGCTCGCCGTCTCGCCGAGTTCGCAGAAGCCGCTCCGTGTGCCGCCGTCGAGCCGTTCGTATTTGGTCTCCCCAAGCGTGCCGAGAAGCGTGCCGACGACCCCCCAGGACCCGTGGTCATGGATAGTGTCGGCAAGCCTCGCTCCCCACACGTACACCAGCACGACGAACGACTTGTCGGGACTGCGGTAGAGCGTGTACTCGTTGGGCCACACGCCCGGCCTCTCGCGTTTGAAAAGTGCCGGTTCACGCACCATCTTCTCCAAGTGATCGAAGAACCAGCCCGGTTCGGACGCGAGATCCGACACCAGTTCCCGGCCCTGTTCGATCCTCCACGAAACGGACTCCTCGTCGGCGAGCATCTTGTGGAGGTCGGCGAAGAAGGACTGTAGACGGTCCATGGCCTATGCCTTCTCCGTCGACGAGTCTTTGGGTCCGTGGGCGACGCCGTACGTGCGGACGTGGGTCCACGGTCGGTACTCAGGAGCGTCGGGGTCGGCCACAAGTGCCTCCTCTTCCTTCTCGTACTTCTTCCGCCTGCCCTTGCTCTCGTAGAGCGCTCGGTCCTTGCCGATGGGGCACACCTTGGTACAGATTCCGCACGGGTAGCAGCGCTTCTTCACCAAATCCTCTGTGCGCTCGAGACAGGCCGTCTTGTCGAAGTCACCTCTCACCCGATCTTCCCGCGGCAAGATGGCCTGGGCCGGACACAGGGCTGCGCAAGCCTCGCACTTGATGCAGAGCTCCTTCGGCTGCAGCGGATCGGCAGGCAGCTCCGCGGCGGTAAAAACGGACACGAAGCGCACGCGGGGGCCGAACTCGGGGGTGAGCACGCACTGGTTCATGCCGATCGTGCCCAAGCCAGCGTACTTGGCGGCAGGCACATGGCCGAAAGCCGCCATGTTGTGCTCCCGCAGCGCCCTCATGGACGTGTAGGTATCGCGGGTGAAAGGGAACGAGGCATACCCCTGCCGGTTGAGGAGACGGGTCAGGGCAACGGCCAGGGCGTCGAGCTGGTGGTTGGTCGTATCGTAGAGCTCCTTGTGAAGGGCGGAAGGGGTAGTCTCCACGACAGGCAGCGGCATGGACATCCCTATCACGATGACGGTCCGCGCCGCTGGGAAGATGGCCCGGGGACGGAACTCCGGCGGTACCTCGTCCGACTCGTCCCATCTCTCGACGGGGGCGAAACCCACGAGGTCGGCCCCCTCGTCCTTGCAGAAGCGGATGACGTCGTCCTTGAGTGCTTGACCATCGAGAAAGACGGGCATATCCATCTCCTAGTCCTGATTTGAGAGGGTTTCGAACTGCCGCCAGATGTCATCCGCGCCCATCACTCAGGTGTCAGTATCCAGTCTGACGAGGGCCTCGGCAATGACCTCCAATTGCGGTTCGGCGAGCACGATGTCGGCCGCAGTTGCGTTTTCGACGGCCTGCTGCGGGTTGCGGGCGCCAACCAGCGCATGGGTGAGGCCCGGCTGAGCCAATGTCCACGCGATCGTTAGCTGCGCCAACGTGGCCCCGTGGGCGTCGGCGATGGGACGAAGCTCTTCCAAGAAGTACAGAACTCTTCTGCGGTTCTCAGCAGTGAATCTCGGGTTCTGTGAACGCATGTCGCCCTCGGAGAGCTCCCGGTCCACTCCCACCTTCCCGGTCAACAAGCCCTGGGAGAGGGGCGAATAGGCGAGAACAGCGATGTTCTTGCGCTTGCAGTAGGGGAGTTGCGCGGATTCGATCTCTCGGTCCAGCATGCTGTACTTCTCTTGGTCGCTGTCGACCGGGCCGAGCTTTCGATACTCATCCATCTGCCCGATGCTGGCGTTGCTGACCCCGATAGCCCGGATCTTGCCTTCGCGCTTGAGTTCGAGCAGCGTCGCCATCGTATCTACGATGGGCGTGGTCGTGTCCTGCCAGTGAGTCTGGTAGAGATCAATGACGTCGGTATGCAGGCGCCGCAGGCTATGCTCGACCTCGTTTCGGATCGATTCGGAGCCGAGGTACTTATGGACTGGTTTGCCGAATTCATCGAAGAAGTGCGTGCCCGCGTTCGTATCCCATACCAGCCCGCACTTGGTCGCCAACACGACCTCATCACGCCGTCCATGGATGGCCTTGCCGACAATCTCCTCGGAATGGCCCAAACCGTAGGCTGGAGCGGTGTCTATCAGGGTGATCCCGGCATCGATAGCCATCCGGATGGCCTCGACGGAATCCTGCTCATCGGCGCCTCCCCAGAACCAGCCACCGACGGCCCAAGCTCCGAAGGCCACCACCGACGCTTCTATGCCCGACTGTCCCAATGGCCGGTACTCCATGACGCTCCCTCTCCTGCGGGTCTCCCACGCGACGCAACTGTGATTGCGCAAGTGTTACAAACCGGTCCGTTCCAGCCAATACAGCACGCCAAAAATGAGCGCTGCAGCGGGGATAACAACCACCCAATCATTGACCTTGAACAAGCGCGGAAAGGTCAGGTCGCCAAAATCTCCCTTCGTCAAAATGCCCTTGCTGAGTCGCGGGTAGAGTGCGGCAAAAAGGCCGGAGCCGATTATGATTCCCGCCAGTCCTCCGACCAAAGCGTCCAACGCGCCGTTACCTATGGCGCCCGCAATGGTGCCGGGACAATAGCCCAATACCGCAAAGCCTACCCCAAAAATCAATCCGCCGATAATGTTCTTGCCCGCGGAGCCTGCTTTGGGATAGATATCTACCCAACCCAGATTCTTCATCGCATAGATACCAATCATTCCGGTCAAGACGGCGGAAAGCATTATCTTTATTACGGTGAAATCCGTGAGCAGCAGTTGCCCGACAATCACGTCGTATTTCGCTGCACCGCCCTTTTGAAGCAAGAAGCCGAAGACAATACCGAACGCCAACCCCCAGAGCAGGGGCGATATGGCCTTCTTTGGTGCGGATGTCTCCATCCGCTTATTCTTGGACTTGCTTGTTTGCATTCTCCCCTCCCGCTAACCGATTAAGGTGAAGATAATGCGCGCCGTCAGAATGCCGCCAATGAAGAAGCATATGGCCGAAATCCAACTTGAAACGGCAAGCTGGAGGGTTCCGCTGATACCATGCCCGCTGGTACATCCGCCTGCCCATCGCGCGCCAAAACCGATGCAAATGCCGCCAACCAGCGCCACGGTGACACGTAGAAATGGATTGCCGCCAAATTCGGCTGCCCAGAGCGAAGGAACCCATTGCCAGCGAAAGTCACCAGATAGGAGCGCCGAAACCAGCGAGCCGATGACAATGCCCACCACCAACATCCATTGCCAGTCCACTCCAAGCCCAATCTTCTGATAGTACGGCTTCTGATCAACCTTTTTCCCCAAGAACAATCTCTCGATCATGCCGCTAGTCCTGGCAAAGCTTGTTGAACATGCGATCGGTTTTCTGGAAATCAGAAAAGTTAACCAGCTCAGTATGCCGATGCCGATCCCAACTGCATAAGGCGACCAGCGCACTTCTGTTAAGAAATCCATCAGGCCCTCCATTGTTTGGTGTCTCCCCTGAGTTGCTGGGTCTATAGATAGAAGAGATAAAACACGGGCACGACGACCACAAGAAATAGCAGGGTCATTCCACCCCCGGCCCTCAAATAGTCTGCATTACGATACCCACCGGACGACATGAGGAACGCATTCACCTGATGGGTGGGCAAGATAAAGGAATTTGCCGCACACACAGCGGCCAGCAGAGCCAGGGGACGGGGATCGAGTCCACCAATTTGCGCCATGCTCATTACCAGCGGGGCCAACACGACAATCGCACCCACATTAGACATAGACAGCGAAAACATAGTGGATAACACGGCGACGGTCAGGAGGATGAGCACCGGATGCCCACCCTCAACCAGCGACATCACTTTCTCCGCCAGAAAAGCTGCGGTTCCGGTCTTCTGCATGGCGACCCCCAGCGGAATGAGCCCGGCGAGAAGAAAGACAACCTTCCACTCTATGGCTTGATAGGCTTCCTGTATTGTGAGCACCCGGGTCAATACCATAGCAATAGCACCGGTGAAGAATGCCAGCGAGATGGGAGCACCCGCCATTGCTAATCCAATGGCGCACAGGAAACAGAGCGAGGCCACCCAGAGTTTTGAGGGGTTTCGTTTCTTCTCGACCGTGAAGGGCGTCACCACCACAAGAGCAGAGTTCTCTTTCAGATCGCTTATGCGATCCCATAAACCATAGACGACCAGTGAGTCGCCGGGAAATACCTGATGGTCCGAAAAATCACCCCGTATCTCTTCTCCCTTGCTGAACATCATTACCGGCTCCACTGCATAGCGCTTACGAAACGAAAACTGGCGAATGGTCTGACCAACCATCTCAGAACGGGGGGGGATAATTACTTCTGCGAAACCAGCGCGCGCTGGATCGTTGAGCCTAGAGAGGCGATCAGCCTGCGCTTCATGTATTAGGTTGTAGGCGGAGGCAAATTTGCCCACATTTTCTTCGTTGCCCAAGAGCGCGATATTCTGCCCAGCCTCGAACTTCGCTTCTCGCCAGGGTGCGTATTCCGCCTCACTGCCTTGAGAGACACCGAGAATATTCACATTGAATTCGCCCCATAGACCTGATTGTTCAGTCGTCTTGCCTGCCAACGCGCTGTCTGGGGGGATGGCATAGTGCCTGATACGATGCGGCAGATGTAGTGCCTCGATGAGTTTGTCCTGCTCGGAAACTGATTCGCCCAGAGATTTGGAATGAGGTAGAACGTACTTACCGAATAGGAAGAAGAAGCCAATTCCAGAAAGGAGCAACAGAATACCCACCGGGGTTACGCTGAATAATCCATAAGGTTCCAAGTCAGCGCTGCGAAGCAGGTCATTGATCAGAATCAGCGGTCCTGAGCCTACCATGCTCAATGTACCGCCTACTATGGCAGCGAACCCTATCGGCATGATCAAAGCCGCTGCCGGGATCCTCTCCCGGCGTGAGATATTGAGAATGCCCGGCAAGAATAGCGCCGCCGCGCCTATGTTCTGTATAAGCCCCGAAAGGATCCCTACCGAAAGGGACATTACCCCAATCACGCTCGACTCTTTAGTCCCCACTTTTTGCAGGACTGCGCGTGAAAACCGATCCATGATGCCGGTTTTGGCAATGCCCTGTCCCAAAATCATGACGGCTAGCATAGCGATCACGGCATTGCTGGAAAAACCGGAAAGCGCTTCTTGCGGCGTCAGAACTCCGGTCCATCCCAACGCCAGCATGCAGACAAGCGCAACCACGTCTAGGCGGACAGGCTCGAGAATGAGCGCAACCACGGTGGCAGTGAGGACAGTCAGAACGGTGATGATGGCCGGATCCATCAAACCTGCCACAGAGCATCGTGGCCTTGCAGAGCGAGTACGCGGCACAGCTCGACCGTTGAGATAGGGAAGTTCGGCGAAATCATGTTGCAGAAGTCATCACCGGCATCTACACAGTATTTCTGTACATCCCGGCGCCACCGGTTATTACAACTGCGTGATACCCCTTCCCTTTCAGATATGCTGAAGCCGTCGTTGCCCGATTACCTGAGCTGCACAGAACGTAAATGGTCTTCTTCTTGTCAAGCTTGTCGAGGCTCTTATAAAGCACCTTCAGTGGAATATGTACTTTATTCTTATCCGGATCTCTAGTCTCCACTTCATTTTCATCTCTTATATCCAGAAGGATTAGGCCATCATGACTTGAAATGTCCTTGTATTCTTTTGCCGAAATTGTCTCGAGCTGATCAACCTCGTTGCCCTTCTTCATCCACATTTCAACGCCCTCAGGCAAATACCCCACAATATTGTCAAATCCTATCCTTCTGCAATACCAATATATCTCTTCCATTTCTCCTAGTTTTCCGTCTATCACGAAAGCAATCTTTTCATCCGGCAAATAAATGGATCCCAGGAAAGCAGTCAAGTTCTCTTTGTGCAGAAAAACTGATCCGGGAATATGTCCTCCAATAAACCCTTCTTTTGTTCTGGCATCAATCAGAAGAATGTCATCTTTTCTTTCGGCCACTTCGTTCACGCTCATTGTATTGAGCACAACTTCGTTTCCAACAAAGTCTCCGCCTGTTACGTTCAGCGCTTCCATTCTCTCAAAATATCTTGGTTTGATCCTCATTCTTCCAAAGCTCTTGATAAACGCTTTCTTGGTACTAAACTGAAGCAGCTTATTCGTCAGCTTCTCATATCCAATGGATGTATAAGGTCTTTCGTCCATGGATTCACCGCATGCTGATCCTGAACCATGGGCAGGACACACAAGCACATGATCACCCAGCGTGAGTAACTTTTTGAACACGCTCTCATATTGTAGCTCTGTCATTTTTGTTAGGTTTTCTTCGCCATAGAAGTCAGTTCTACCGAGGTCCCCCATAAATAGGCTGTCCCCTGTAAACACCAAGTATGGTTCTTTCAAACCTTTTTCGTACACCGCGTAGCTCATATGACCCAACGTGTGTCCTGGTGTGTGAATTGCCTTTATCGATATCTCCCCGATGTCAAGTTGGAACCCATCTTGGATTCGTTTCCCGTACACGTATCCCAGGTCCTCATAGTCAGAGATGTAGACGGTTGCGCCGGTCTTTGCCGCCAGTTCAATAGACCCTATGAGAAAGTCTTCATTTCTGTGGGTTTCGAGAATGTACTTGATGCTCATGCCTTGCGTTCTGGCTTCATGCATGTAACCATTTACATCCCTCATTGGATCGATTACTGCAAGCTCGTGATCGTCACCTATCATGTATGAAAAATGGGATAGTCCCTCTGTTTCAATTTTCTTAAAATACATAATGGCTTCCTTTATTTCTTCTCTTACACTGCTGTAAAGGTTTGCCTTAGTTCTGCGGAGAGGCAATGCGTGATCAGGTATGCCTGCATCGCTTCGATGATCCGGTCGGACCGGTTTTCACGATTGCGGCCCAAGTCTTGCGGAACGCCTTGCGTTGTGACAAATGCAGCTGTGTAGTAGTGCGCTGGATTCACATTTTCATTTCCGACAAAGAGTTGCTGGATGCGGTGGCCCGCTGGATTCTCGATCTTGAAGTAGGCGTTAAGGCCCAGGCAGCGTTTGAGATAGCCTCCCATCTGCAGGTACGGATCACGCGACAACGTTCTGTCGATGTTTTCCTCCAACATCATCAAAAGTTCCTGTCCTGTAATTTCTACGGTTGAGACCGGTGGATTCATGGGGATGATGTTGTACAGGTCATTCATCGTGATGTCCGAGGGAATGATCGGCGCGCCATAGCGCCAACCGTTCGAGAATGCCAATTGTGCCCCGGTGTTTTCGAGTAATGCCTGCAAGAGAAAGTTGTCCATCGTTGATTCCAGGATGGTGGCCCGATTGAGGGCCGTCGCCGTTTCACCCACAACCGTTGACAGTTCTTCTTGATCGGGCGCGAGCGCTTGGCGGACAAGGTCCGCTACCGCCGGGTCGGCATCTATATTGGCTTCTACCTCAATCAGTTCGTGCCGGTAGTCAGCGACACGTCCTCCCTCAACCTCCAGATCCAAGCGGCCGAGGAAGGAAGCATGGCAGCCCGACTGCATTATCAAAGTGTCTCCCTGGAGGACCGGTCTGTACAGGCGGTTATGGGTGTGGCCGCTCAGGCAAACATCGATACCCTGCACCTCCGACAACAGCTTCATGTCTTGGGGAAACCCGAGGTGGGAGATGAGGACGACCAGGTCTACCTTCTCCTGGGTACGCAGCACATTGATTATGGAAGGTAGTTCTTCTCGGCCCAGGGTGAAGAAGACTCCCTTGCTGAAGGAAGGTGGCATGGTCTTGTCTACAATATTGGAGGCGATGCCCACGAGACCGATCCGTAACCCGCCGATCTCCTTCACGGTGAATGGTGGAAATACACGTTCCTTGGTTGCCTGATCGTACACATTGATTGCCAGCATCGGATAGCTGAGTTTCGCTGCGCACTGCTTGAAGACGTCGGGGCCATAGGCAAATTCCCAGTGGGCCGTCATCGCGTCGAGTCCCAATGCATTCAAGATAGGGATCAACGCCTCTCCATGCGTCTTCTGGGCGAGATAGGTGCCGTGTAGAGTATCGCCGCAGTCGCAGAAGAGCGTGCGCCCCTGGTTCGCGGCCCGAATCTGCTTCACGATCGTGGCAATGCGAGCATACCCTCCCGCAGGACGATAGACTGCCTGACCACCTTGCCAAAACATCTCCTGATGTAAATCAAAGTAGGCGTGGCTATCGTTGATCTGGAGGACGGTGAGTGATTTTCTGCCTTTCATCATTACAAATAGGACCTCCAGCCAGCTTCTTCCATCGTTGGTCTAAAGAACATGATGTATGGTCCCCGGATAAGATGGGCCATAACGCCATTATCGTGAATCGTTCTGATGTCATGGTTCACCAGAACTTTTGCGAAACCCAACTGGGCCATTTCCGTCGCGTCCCACTCGCTGTGAATAAGGTATTCGGGCGGGCTTGGCATTGCATCCAGTGTGTTAAACAGAGGTCTCGGGTTTCTCGGCGGGTTGGCTCCGAGGGTTTGCAGGCTTTCTGCCATTGAGTCCGCGTCGAGCATGAGACTACCCAATGCGCAGACCCCGACTTGTTTCAAGATCATGTACCCGAGGAAACCAGTTGATTCAGACAAGGCGTCCATCGTCTTGATGGCGCCTTCTTCAAATGCCTTCTCCCTTCCAGGAATCACTGTATGTTCGCCAATGGCAACACAGCGCTGTGGGGTGGCAAACCGGATGAAGTCTTCTTGCTTTATGAACTCGTATCCGAGATCAGCTATTTGCCCCATAGATCGAACAGGTGGCATCTTAGCTTTGATGATGCCGTAGACCGGCTCCCATGGGCCCTCCACCACCATCTCTAAGCAACTGGTACACAGCTCGAATACCCGGTCGAATTGCTGTTGATGGAATTCGTCATGATCTTGCCAATGTTTCCACATGGTGTACTGATAGTTGCGGACAGGGTTCAGCGTCTTTTCCATGTGAATACTACCTCCGCCATATCTGCCAGCAAGAGGTAGAATACCTGTTTGTATATTGGCCATGAAACCGACGAGTCCCGGGTGTTCGGCAGTGGTGATACATACCCGGGGTCCCACTTTGTCCATCAAATTGAAACTCTCTTCATTGTTCACAACTTTGGACATATTAAGGGCAAGCCAAATTGGGGTCTTAGTTGAGATTTGAGCCTTCATACTGCCTCTCCTCATCAGTAGTATGCTGTGCGCTCCAACTACGCATCGGATAGATGAGTTCCGCTGCGCGCAGCATGAGGGATCAAAGCCTTTCCCCGCGGGTCAACGGGAGGATGATACCCGCTTGGTTTACAGCCAAACCGTAGCGCAACTCTACCCAGCACTAGTCGCCGACGGGATATCTGGTCGATGATGGTCTGAGCCACGGCCAAAAGCGGCACTCTGGGCATCCGGGCCATGAGCAGCGCGGCCGCGCCACTCCCACCCTCTCTCAGTAGGGCGCGGGAAACAGATGATCGATGCAGAGAGGCAGGCGCTCCTTGACGCGGCTCACCTCGCGGGCGGTGGGCTCGCGATCTCGAACGAGCATCAGGAACCTGCCTGCGCTCGGCCAGACCGTCGCGAGTGCCACGTCCGCAACTCCCAACCACGAGTAGGCCCGCGTGCTCAGCTGCCTCGAGCTGCGCCGGTGGAACCCTCAGTCGTCCGCCTTAGTCGATTCTTCGTCGCCGATGGATCTCTGGTCGATGGAAACGTATTCTTGGTCCAGAGGACCCACGTATACTGCCCGCGGCCGGAAGATACGGTTGTTCTCCAGATACTCTTGGACCCGCGCAGTCCAACCGGCTACGCGACTGATAGCGAAGCAGGGCGTGAACAGGGAAGATGGAATCCCCAAGCCAGAGTACACAAGGCCCGAATAGAAGTCGACGTTCGGGAATACCCCTTTGCCTCTCAGTTCGGAGACCACCTTCTTCGCGAGTGCTTCCGCGGTGGCGAAAATGATGGCAAGCTCCGCGTTTGATTCAGCCAGGTACCTCGCCAAAGGAGCGAGGGCTCTGGCCCGAGGGTCGTACGCATTGTAGACCCTGTGCCCGAAGCCGGGGATGCGCGGTGCATTCTCACGGCTCGCTTCATACCAGCTGTCGACCTCGTCGGGACCGCCTATCTCCTTCAGATTCTGCAGGGAAAGCTCGTTCGCCCCACCGTGGAGTGGTCCGCTCAGGGCACTGATCCCCGCCCCGACCGAGAAGTACATATCGGCCTGAGTCGATGCCACTACGAGAGCGGCGAACGTGCTGGCGTTCATGCCGTGATCCGCGTGGAGTATCAGACAGATGTCCATGATCCGTTCTTCGATGGGTGTCGGTCTGCGGCCGGTCAGCATGTAGAGGAAGTTCGCTGCATGGCCGAGCTCCGGATCGGGATCGATTGGCATGAGGCCGGACTGCAGGCGCCCGATGGCAGAAACCAATGTGGGTAACCCCGAAATGAGATGGTAGCAAGCATGCCATCCGGTAGGGTCTGTAGGCTCGGTTTCGGAATTCAGCGGGGCAGCTGCCAGCGTCCTCTTGAACTCGTATACTGCTTTCGCGCTGCCGACGGGTGGTGTCTCCATGGCTATGGAGTCTTCGTCTGATCCAATGATCGTCTGCGACTCGATTGCCCGCGTCTGCTGGTCACTCTTGGTGAACTCCTGATGCATCAGGTTGGCACCCAACCGAAGCGTGGCCATCGGATTCATCGCTTCTACGGGGAAGCTCATCAGACGGCGAAGAGTGAGGGGCAGATTCCGGTAACTGACAAGGATAGCTCGAAAAGTGGCAAGCTCTTTGCTGCTCGGAAGAGAGCCGTGCAGAAGCAAATAGGCCACTTCCTCGAACGACGAGAAAGCACAAAGATCGAAGATGTCGTAGCCACGGTAGACCAGTGAACCTCTAGACCCGTTCACGTAGCCTATACGGCTTTCGCAGGCAATGGCGCCTTCCAGACCGGGGCCGACCACGCAGTCCACAGGCCACTCGACCGGCTGGGTGAACTCCAGTCGTGGACACTCGCTGGTATCGGACCGGGCTCGGCTACGAGCGGCGAGCACGAGTCTCGCCATCGCATCGGGGTGCTTGTGCATTCGACTCTCCTTGGTCGAACTGCTCTTCAGCTCTGACATCGGTCGCATCTTCTCGGGGGATGTCGATGAACGGGTGAGTCGACGGCCTGGCGAAAGGGTCGGTATCGGTCATCACCGTCTCGCGCAACAGAAAGACACAACCTACTCCTCAGAATACCTCCCCGTTCCAGATCCCAATCAGCCTCCTTGGAATCGCTCCAAGCGACTTGCCACTTGACATTGTGCGCTGCCCAGGATGTGCGGCTCTTATGGCCGGCTGGGTGGATCCGGAGAGCGACGAGGCCGCGGCGCCGAGGGATGCGGGGAGAGACTCACACTCGACCTGACTGAAGTAGCCGGAGGGCGGGAAGAAGCACCTTGGGCTTCCCGTATTCCCCCAAGATGTGCAATCCCCCCACATCTAGGCCCGGGAGGCCCTCTTTGTCGCTCAGGAGTGCCCGCTCGGAGGGTTCAGACACCTCTGACACTAGGATGGATGGGGAGCTACTGCCTTGACGGCGTCGTTCCGCCGAAAGGATACGTCGGGTTCTTCGGACCTCGGCCTCCCTGAAAAGCTGAAGCCTTCGGCAAAGAGGCTGACGCATGCGTCTACAACGGCTTCGTCGTAGAGCGTGCCTTTGTTTGTTGTGATCTCGCGTAAGGCTACATCGATAGCGAGCGCCGAGCGATAGGGCCGATGAGAGGACATGGCCTCAACCACGTCCGCGACCGCGATGATCCGGGCCTCCAGGGGAATCTCGGGGCCGGAGAGACCTTGCGGATACCCTGAGCCATCGAGCCGCTCATGATGTTGATGAACGACATCCGCCAGCGGCCAACCGAAGTCAATGGATTCGAGGATTTCATAGCCGATCTGGGAGTGGGTCCGGACCATGAGACTTTCCACTTCGCTGAGCCGCGACGGCTTGCATAGGATCTCGGAGGGAACCCCGATCTTACCGATATCGTGGAGACTGGCGGCAAGGTGCACCTGGTCGGCAATATCCTGTCGACTCATCTCTTCAGCGATAGCCGAGGCAAGCTTTGCCACCCGAATCTCGTGGCCGGCCGTATAGGGGTCATGCTTCTCCAGAGCAGCAGACACGGCAAGAACAGCTCCGTTAAGCGTTTTGTCCAGTCGGGCGATTGCCTCCCTTAGCTCGCGCTCACGCTCATGCTGCTCGGTGACATCGAGGGTGTGAACCACGTAGCCGGTACGGGTGCCATAATCGACGAGAGGAACGATTCGATGCTCAAGCCACATGGATCGTCCGTTGGGAAGGGGTTCTTCCGTCTCAAACGTGGCGGGCTGCTCGGAGCTTGACTCGGGGAGTGCGGCCAGCAACCACTCCTGGCGTTTCTCGTCGAGAAGTGTCAAGGCGCTCGTTCCTACGATCTCCTCCCGACTTCTGTCTTCCTGAGGTCGGTTGGTCCAGCGCACGGTACCATCGATTCCCAACTCCATGACAGAACCCGGCAGGTTCTCGGCCAGGGCCCGCCAACGCTTCTCTGATTGTCTGAGCGCTTCAAGCGTTTGCATCTGATCTGTGACGTTTCGGAGGAGAAAGACATCCTCGCTCTCACCGACATAGCCGCTGACCTCCACCCAGAGTTCCCTGCCGCTGGAGTGACGCACAGGGATGATGAGCGGATCGACCTCGTCGCTCTCGCGTCGGGCCTCCTGAGCGAAGCGATCGTCGCCCGCCCGCTCTCTTTGGAGAATACCGAACCACTCTTCGAGGGTGCCCACGAGGGTGCCTACCTCGTCCTCGGTGTACCCGAGAAGCGCACGCGCAGGTGGGTTCAGAAGGAGTCTGCCTTGGTGCTGGAGGATGGCCGGTGTACTTAGTCCGTTGACAATTGTTTCCAGACAGTCCTGGGAGTTCATGTTCACCTAGTGCTTGTACGATTGCCATTACTCGGGAGTCTGCGGCACTGGGAGCAAGACTCCCATCCTAGCCCTGCTTCATATATCGGTAGCCTCTACTCGATACTTGAGTTGTTAACTCATATTTTCAGCAAGAGCAGCCTTACGTGTCACCTCGTACCTACCCACCGCCGAAATGGCGGCGGTTCATCGTCGACCTCCCCTGCCAGCAATGGGGGCATGCAGTCTCCTCTGTACAAGAAGGCGTTTAGCGCCCAGCTACCAGAAACCTCCCCTGGGCGTCCGTTCGCCACTTGTGAGAGCATGATCACCAAGGGCGGCGACAAATATCAGGTGCACGTGGAGGTCGGCCGGAACGCCAAGGGCAAGCGCCTCCAGGTCTTCAAGACCTGCGGGACGACGAGGGAAGACTTGATGCTGCTATCCCCCGCCCCACTTGACGGAAGATGTGGTGGCGGGTAGAGAGGCCACTTGGTACCCGTTAAGGCGAGCCCACTGCCGGGCGGCCTCTTCCAGGGCGGTATTTCCACTGTTGAGGTAGATCACCGCCATATCCTTGTCTCTGGAGGCCCGGAGGATGTCGATCAGCGCCTCTTCTGTGCTGGGTCTTCCTATAAGTATGAGAGAGCACACCGCGTACCTGGGCACATCCCAGACAGCAGAGCCAAGCATCGACATCAGGCGAGCGACGAGGTCCTCCTCATTCAGGGAGTCGATCTGCCGAAGCCCTTTCAAGGCTCCGTCCCGGACGTGGGCGCTTTCGTCGCCCAGAGAGATCATCAAGGGTTCGACTGCACGGGGATCATTCAGGCCTCCCAGGGCAACAGCTCCGTAATGTCGCACGCCCGCATCTTCATCCGATAGGGCGGCCACGAGCGGCTCGAAGGCAGCAGGGTCGCCGAGAACGCCGAGTGCCTGAGCGGCGTCAATCCGCACAGCTCCATCGGGATCCTGAAGGGCCGCGACGAGCGGGTCAAAGGCGGCGGGGTCGCCGAGAACGCCGAGTGCCTGAGCGGCCGCACCTCGGACGGCCCCATCGGCTTCCTGAAGGGCAGCGATAAGGGGCTCCACGGCACGATGATCACCAAGATCAGCTAGGCCCCACGCAGCATCCCGCTGCTGCTCCGAGCTCCCGGCGCTAAGCGTAGTGATGTGTATCTGGAAGAGCGCCTCGGCCGCCGCCGCCCGCGACTCCTCGTCATCCCCGTACTGGGCTATGTCGGAGAGGAGCTCCCTCATCCGCCAGTCTCCCGCGTCTGCCAGGATGAGCACGATCTGGGTGCGGACAGGCTCGCGCGCGTATTCCAGCACGGCCATGAGTTTCACCGTCGCTTCCTGCCCCAACGAGTTCATCAGCGTTTCCATCCCGGACTGGCCCAGGCCGTCAAGGAGCCTGGCAACGACGCTGGCTGCCTCCTGGCGCGCGAGCAGGTCTGGGTCATCCAGCCGAAGAACGAAGAAGCCCAGGCTCGCCTCCATAGCCTGGGAGTTGCCCTCCATAAAGGCTAGGGTGAGCGCGGCCCGCCGGCGGATTTCAGGGTCCTCGTTCTCCAGCGCCGTGATCAGAGCCTCGACTGCGTCGGGCTCCTGGGCGAGCACCTGGGCGACCTCCACCCGCTCCCACTGTTCCACGTCGGAGAGGGCCTGCTGAACGAGGCGGTCGCTCTCGGATGAGCACCCCAGGACGGTCAGACTCAGGGTCACGAGAAGGGCCGCGATCGCCATGATCTTCCGCGGAGCATGCTCTATCACTGCGGCTCCCTGCTTCCTGGCTCGTCCGTGACGTAGCAGGTCCTCAATTCAACAGCGGAGCGGAACAGCGGTCCTTTCAGCCCGATCCCTTATGCCCCGAAGCATCTTCTGGCTCATGACAAAGCTGACCGCCTCAACCGGTTCGACGAGGAGCGCCGTCCATTTCTCCGTGTACAGGTATCGCTCCCGAACCACAAGCCTGGTGGTCCCGTCCGGCTGCGCTTGGAGCACGAAGGCCCACGTGAAGTCATATGGAGGCGGGGTGTTCCCCATCGGGACTCCGCCGCGCAGAACCAGAGTCCTCCCCGGTTGCGCGACGAGAACTTCAAGCGGCAGTTCCGGATGGAGCTTCACTTGGTCTCCGACTTGGACTGCCTGCCACTCGGGAACGACGCGATCTGCGCTGTGGATTCCGCAGCCGACGAGGTTCTCAAGGATGTCGTAGCTATAGAACCCGCCGCGACCCTGCCCCAACTGGGCGACCCACGGCCACACCGCTTCGGCCGGGGCGCGAACAGTGATGGCGCGGGTTGCCGCAAGGCTTGGACGTGCGATGAAGTCATCGCCGGGCAGAGGCTCGCGGAACTCCTTGTCGGTCGCGCCCCACCGCAGGTGCCAAGGCCTCGCGATGAACAAGTAAGCAGCGCTCGCGCCTCCGATGGCGACAGCTGTCTTGAGTGGCCAGCATCTCATTCGGACTCCTCCTTTCGACAGCCGTTTGCGGCCAAGCCCGGAGACTCGGACCGCCCTGCTGTCCTCCAGTGCCAGGACGCTCCTCGGCCACGCAACGTGTTGACGATACCACAGCTTGGAACACACGCCGAAGGCCGCTTCATGGCTTCGTAGTAGCTACGGATTGATGTAGGATGAAGCGCAACAGCGGAAGGGGACCGAATGCAACAGCGGAAGGGGACCGCATGAATGAGCACGAGGTGCAGGGGCGGGAAGACGGGGAGGATTCACCACTGCAAGAAGTTCCCAGTCTGGGCGAGATGATCGATGCGAAGGTGCTACAGTCCCTTCTCGATCGCTTCTACAAACTGGTGGGCATGACGTGCGTCATCGTCGATAAAGAGGGACGCGCGCTCGCATCTGTCGGTTGGCAGGAAATATGTCTCAGCTTCCATCGTGCACAACCCGAAAGTCTTGCGCTCTGCAACCACACCCACGACTCCCTCTTTGTGGGTACACCCCTCACAACCCGCAAGCTCTATCAGTGTCCCAACGGCCTCTGGAATATGGCGGCTCCGGTATACGTGGCCGAACGCCGCGTCGGCACCCTCTCCATAGGGCAGTTCCTTCTCGAGGGCACGCCGGTGGACGTGGAGGCCTTCCGCGCCCGTGCCCGGGGTCTGGGATTCCCCGAAGCCGACTACATGGCTGCGGTGGCGCAGGTGCCAATACGAAGCGAAGAAGAAGTCGACGCCGCGCTCGCCTTCCTCGTGGAGGGCACATCTCTGCTTTCTTCATTGGCTCAGACTCGCCTCGATCTGTCACGAGCTCTCGCCGATAAGGAGAGCCAAGAGCAGACACTTCGCAGCATACTCCGAGCCGCCCCCACTGGTATAGGTGTGGCGGTGAACAGAGTTATGACTGCGGCAAACCATACCCTGTGCACGCTGCTCGGGTATGAGCGCGACGAACTCATCGGCAACTCGACCCGCCTCATCTACCCGAGCGCAGATGAGTTCGAGCGGGTGGGCAGAGAGCACTACGCCGCCGTCTTTGCGTCCGGGATGGACGTGATGGAGACCAACTTCCGCCGGAAAGATGGCTCCGTCATCGACGTGTTGCTGAGCAGTGCCCCTCTCGATCGCCGCGATCCCTCTGCCGGCATCACTTTTACAGTGCTCGACCTCACCGAGCACAATCGCAAGGAGCGAGAGAGACAGAGGCGCCTGCACATGGAGCATATTTTGGGTCAGGTCTCCTCACATTTCGCGGGAGTCTCGGCCAAAGACCTCGAAGTGAGGATCGACGAAGCCCTGGGTGCTCTCGGGCAGGCGGCTGGAGCAGACCGCACTTACCTCTTTCTCATCGATGACAAAGGCGAGACCACCCTCGTGAACACGAACGAGTGGTGCGCACCCGGCGTAGAACCGCAGAAGCATACCCTTCAAGACCTGCCCGCGGCAGCCTTCTCCTGGTGGATGGAGAACCTTCGGCACGATGAGCCCATATTGATCGCGAACGTCTCCGAGCTATCCGAAGAAGCTGACATGGAGCGCAAGGCCCTAGAGCGCCAAGGCATCCGCTCGCTCGCCGTCGTCCCCGTATGGCACGACAATGCGCTCATCGGTTTCGTGGGGTTCGACGTGGTGAACACGCTGAGGCAGTGGAGTCTCCAAGACGTGGACTTCCTGCGAACCGCGGCCGCCGTCCTGGGAAACGCTATCGGAAGAATCCGAGGCCTAGAGCAGAGTCGCAGACTCGAAGCCAGACTCCTCGAAGTCGAGCGCATAGAGTCGGTCGGCCGTCTGGCCGGAGGGGTCGCCCACGACTTCAACAACATGCTGCAAACAATCTTGGGCTGTGTGGAAATGGCCCTAGTCGACACCCCTGAAGGCACCCCCGTGAGCGACTGCCTCCACGAGATTCGACATGCAGCCGAACGCTCCGCCGACCTCACGCGTCAGCTCCTCGCCTTCGCGAGACGCCAAACCATATCTCCACGGAGTCTCGACGTGAACCACAAGGTGAGCGACCTCCTTGGGATGCTGGACCGTCTCACAGGAGAGGAGATTGAACTTTCCTTCCTTCCGGCGGAGAACCTGCACAGGGTGAACATGGACCCAGTCCAAGTCGATCAGATCTTAACCAACCTGGTGCTGAACGCGCGCGATGCCATCATCGGTGCGGGAAAGGTGGTCATAGAGACGGCCAATGTCACCCTCACCGTTGATGATTGCGCAAGCCACTCCGATCACCTACCCGGTTCCTACGTGAAGCTCTCCGTGAGCGACAACGGACACGGCATGGACCACACCACCCTCGACCGGGCGTTCGATCCCTTCTTCACCACCAAGAAGGTCGGCCACGGAACCGGGCTCGGTCTCTCCACCGTGTACGGAATCGCTACCCAGAACGGAGGATTCGTGGACGCGCAGAGTACGCCAGGGCACGGAGCTACCTTCGCGGTATACATGCCTTGGGAGACAGTGAATGCCGAGGCCAAGGACGACGGAGTTGCCGATCTCGAGACACCTCCCCGCGGCACGGAGACCGTACTCCTGGTGGAAGACGAAAAGACCATTCTCGATCTCGTCCGCCGCCAACTCACACGCCTCGGGTATCAGGTGCTTCACTGCGACAGCCCCCTCGAAGCGCTGGAGCTCGCTGCAGCCGAGCCCAGCCCCATCCACCTCCTCGTCACCGACGTGATCATGCCCGGCATGGACGGTCGTACGCTCGCCACACGACTCTCAGCCTCGCGCCCGCAGATGAGGTGTCTCTACGTGTCCGGCTACACGGCCGATGTCATCGCCAAGCGTGGAGTACTGGACGAGGGCGTCCACTTCTTAGGGAAGCCCTTCGATCACGCCACTCTGGCGAAGAAGGTGCGCGAAGTCTTGGACTTACCGGGATAGTAGTGGGAGAACCATCAGGAGTTGCTGCATTGGCGCAATTCTCTTCGAGGATTATGTTGCGAGGAAGACGGGGATAATCAAAGACAATCTCCTCGGGCAACCAAGTACAGGGGACCTGCCGAACGCTTCATAACTGCCGCGAAGGAGGCCTTCGCGCAATCGCGAAGGTGTCACGCATGAGTCACAGGCAGCGCGAGCACAGAATAGGGCATCGCCGAACGCATTCCCTCCTGCGCCAGACCCTTGCCCCGGCACTGTTCCTTGCGGTGATGCTCATGTCGACCACCTGGGCCCTCGCGTTCACACCCCCGGGGGCGCCATTGACCACGAATGTCTCTCCCCTTCGCTCCGCTTCGGAGATCGACTACCCGCCATTCTGCATCGTGGAGCCCGACGGTACGGCAACCGGCTTTTCGGTGGAACTGCTGCAGGCTGCGCTCGCCGCTATGAACCGTGGTGTCACTTTCCGCACCGGAATCTGGGAGGAGGTTCGCGGTTGGCTGGAATCTGGTGAGGTCGAGGCTCTGCCACTGGTGGGGCGGACACCGGAGCGGGAAGCCCTGTACGATTTCACCTTTCCCTACATGTCGCTCCACGGTGCCATCGTCGTCCGCGATGACGCCACCGGCATCGAGGACCTGGGGGATCTTCGCGGCCGCACCGTCGCGGTGATGAAGAACGACAACGCCGAGGAGTTCTTGCGCCGGGAAGAACGGGGCATCAACATCGTGGCCACAGCCACCTTCGAGCAGGCCTTGAGGGAACTGTCGGAAGGCCGCCATGACGCCGTGGTCGTCCAGCGGCTCGTGGCGCTCAGACTCATCCAGGCAGCGGGCCACTCAAACTTGCGCATCGTCAACAGGCCGATCGAAGACTTCCGTCAAGACTTCTGCTTCGCCGTCCGAAAGGGAGACAGCGAGACCCTGGCGCTCCTTAACGAGGGCCTGGCTCTGGTGATGGCAGATGGGACCTACCATTACCTCCACGCCAAATGGTTCGCGGCCCTCGAGTTGCCCACCGATCGGCACATTGTTGTCGGCGGAGACGAAGACTACCCCCCGTTCGAATACCTGGACGAGGAGGGACGTCCCACAGGATACGGCGTGGAACTCACACGAGCCATCGCGCTCGCGCTGGGCCTGGACGTGGAGATACGGCTGGGTCCGTGGGACGAGATCCGTGAGTCGCTCGCCAACGGCGAGATCGACCTCATTCAGGGGATCTACTACACGCCGGAACGGGATCTGATCTACGATTTCAGCCCGGCGCACTGGGTCGCCCACCACGTCGGGGTTGCACGCAGGGGAGAGGGGCCATTACCCGACTCACCTGACGACCTTGTGGGGAAGCGCCTGGTGGTCCAGCGTGGCGACCTGATGCACGATTTCCTCGTGGAGCAAGAAGTGCAGGCAGAACTGACCCTGGTCGACTCCCAGAGGGAAGCGCTCGAACAATTGGCGGAAGGCCGGCACGACTACGCACTCGTCTCTCGCCCGACAGCCCTGCATATCATCGAGAAGGAGGGCTGGACGCACCTCGTCGTGGGACGAACTTCCCTGTACCCCGCCGACTATTGCTTCGCGGTCCTGAGCGGCCATGGAGCACTTCTTGCTGAGTTCTCCGAGGGACTGGCTATCGTCAAGAACACCGGGGATCTGCGTCGCATCCAAGAGAAGTGGCTTGGCGTATATGAACAGCCTACGGTCGGGGCGGCGACCGTGATCCGCTACGCCGCGTACGTGGTCGGACCCCTGCTCTTCCTCCTGCTGGCCGCATTGCTCTGGTCGCGTTCCCTCCGCAGACAGGTGGCGCGGCGCACCGAAGAATTGCGAGGGAGCGAGGAGCGGCTCCGCCAATCTCAGAAGATGGAGGCCGTCGGCCAGCTTGCAGGAGGTATCGCACACGACTTCAACAATCTTCTGACGGCAATCATTGGTTACAGCGAGCTCGTACTCTCCGACGCTGAGTTCAAGAAGACAGCCTGGCATGAAGACGTACGGGAGATCAGGGCAGCAGCCGACAAGGCCGGCAGTCTTACTCAGCAGATACTCGCCTTCTCACGACGGCAGGTGCTCCAACCGAAGGTGGTTTCACTCAACGATCTCATCCAGGAGATGACTCCTCTGCTCAGGCGTACGCTGGGGGAGGACATGGAACTGGTCATCTCCTTGGGGAGCGATTTGGGCCTCACTGAGGTCGACCCTCACCAATTTGCCCAGGTGCTGATGAACCTGGCAGTCAACTCCCGCGATGCCATGCCATCCGGGGGGGTACTGAGCTTTGCAACCGCGAACACACGGCTCGACGATCGTGACAGTGCCAACGATCCCGACCTCCGTCCCGGAAGTTACGTAACCCTATCCGTGTCAGATACCGGCACCGGCATCGACCCCGACGTGATCGAGCACATATTCGAGCCCTTCTACACAAGCAAAGATGTGGGCAAAGGAACCGGCTTGGGTCTTTCCACCGTGTATGGCATTGTGAAGCAGAGCGGAGGTGCGGTGACTGTTGAAAGCACTCCGGGCAAAGACACCACCTTCGTAGTGTACCTTCCACGGGCGGACGACAAGTCGAAATCAGACGAAACCCCCCTCGTGCAAGAGCCGATCACGGTATGACGTGGTCTTCCCTGGCATCTTCTTGGGCTGCCTCCTCCATGCCGGAAGTCAGAGGGTATCCGATCAGGGATCGAACAACGCCCGAGCCAAGACTGACATTGAGAGCGCATTCCGGCGATCCGGCCACCCAGTCCGGTTGAGATCGGCCACTTCTTCCGGCCCAAATCGGCCACCGGAGCCGCAGGCGACGCATCGACGGGGTGAACTTGTGCGCCCCATGCACGAGGCGATCGAGGACGGCCTCACCTGCCGTAAGCGGTGACAGCCAGAAGCCGTCAAGGATGAGCAGGTCTGCCTTGGAGGCGGACGCGAAGCCCCGCCGGGGCGGGGCTTCGCGTCTCAATGATTCGTGGCTCGGGGCGACGCTAAGCCCCAGTCAACTCGTCAGAAGCGCTCGTGGTCGTGGTCCGGTTCACGGCACCGTCACGGACCCAGTGTCGCTGTTATTGTCCGGGGCGGTGTCCGTACCCGCGCTGGTCAGAACCACGGTGTTGCTCACGATGCCCGTCGCCCTTGTGACAAGGGCCGTCACTACGATTGTCGCGCTGCTCCCAGAAGCGAGAACCGGAATCTTGATGGTCACTGTGCGGCCGCCCACCTTAGAAGTTGCGCCGCTCGCCTGGTCCAGATTGACGTTTGTCAGCTTCGTGCCGTTCGCCAAAGTGCTCTTGAGCACGACGTTCTGGGCATCTTCGTCTCCATTGTTGCTCACCGTCCAGGTCCAGGTGATCTTTTTGGTCACCGAGTCGTACTCGCCAGCCTGCTCCACCGCCAGATCAGTGTTGCCGTACCTTACGGTCAGGGCCACCTGGTTGCTGGTTACGTTGCCCCAGTCATTCGAGACCTTCACGCGGTAGAGGTAGCCGCTCATCGTTAAAGTCGTCGGGTCGGTTGTGTAGGAGGCCGATGTCGCGCCGACTATGTCCGCCCACTTCCTGCCTTTGCTGGTGCTTATCTGCCACTGATACAGAGGATCCGGGTGGCCGCTGGCCGCGACGGAAAACGTCGCCGGATGCCCGACCACAGCCTCCTGTGATGTAGGCTGCGAGGTTATGGTCGCTCCCTGGTAGACCTGGAGCTCGATGGGATCGCTGATCACCGTGTTCGTCACCGTGTCGATGATGTTTGTGACGACAGCGCGGTACTGGTAGTGGTCCATGGCCAGGGTCGTGGAATCGATGTCGTAGGTATTCCCGATTGCACCGGGGATGTCGGTCCAATCGGCGCCACTGGCAGTCGTCAGCACTTCCCAATGCACAGTGGGGGCCGGATAGCCTGATGGCCACACCCGCAGGGAGGTCGACTGGCCGACCTCCGTTAGATACGGGCTTCCGGTCTGGTCGGCTATTCCGGCGGCTTCGTTGATCGTCAGCGTGAAGTCCTGAGTGGTGCTACCCCTGCTGTTGGCCGCCCTCACGAGCACATTGTAGGCGCCGCCACTTTTTGCGGAAGGAGTCCCCGCAATGGTCGCAGTCCCATTCAGATTGTCGGTGAAGACAAGGCCGAGGTCAGGCCAGTATACGTTTTCGGTAGAGAAGGTGAGAGGAGCTTCGCCGGTCGCTGTCACGGTGAAGCTCGCCGGCACGCCTACTGTAAAGGTCTCATGATCGGCGCTCGTGATGAACGGATGGAAGGAGACGCCCGCCGTGAACTGCCAGCCGAGGGTGAAGCCTCCCTCCTGCGAGGAGTACGTGCCGATTATCTGGATGTGGTAGGTAACGCCGGCCTCCGCATCGAACGAGGTGGCGCTGAGCAATTCCTCCCCGCTGTCGTAGTCGAACGCCACGTTGGCGCCAGACGCCTCGGCCACGCTAGCGATGTCCCACACGAACAGGACGGTGTCGAGAGTTACGGGATCGGGGTTGGTCATAGTGAGCTCCATGATCCCGTTCTCCGAGGGAGTGAAGGAATACCACACCGAGTTCTCGCCATATAGGGACGGCTCATCGGACTCGCGGGTCGCGGCGATGTTCGTCCCCGCAACGGTGCCGTAGGTCCCCGTCAAGGCGTACGCGTCGGCGAAGTTGTCGTTGGACGGAGATTCCTGCAGCGACCAGGACAAGGTGAAGTTGCCGGTCGCATCACCGGCGCCATCCACCTGGAGCCAGTAGGTGGCATCCTTTTCGCAGTCGAACAATACGCGACTGAGGTACTCTCCGCTGGGGCTACCGTTGTCGTCATCGGTGAGGCAGTAGAGGTCAGCGAAAGTGCCGTCGCCATCGTAAGCGGCGAGCGCAGTGTCGAAGTCGCCGGCCGGCATGTCGAAGGTGGCCACTCCTGAAGCGGGGGCAACCCATTTGTACCAAACGGTGTTCAGCGGCGCGTAGGGGTCGTTCTCGTCCGGCTCGCCTGTTGCCGCGATGTTGGTGCCATCGACGCTGCCGTTATCGTTGGATATGACCGTTGCCGCGGAGAAGTCATCGTTGCCGGGCGCCTCGACGAACAACCACTCCAACGCGAACGTTCCTACCTCGTCGCCAGAGCCGTCTACCTGTATTGAGTAGGTCTTTCCCGCCCGGATCGGGACAGACAACGGCGGACTGCCGCTGCCCACATAGATCAGTTCGGCCATCACCGCACCGGTGTAGACGCCCAGGTACGGAGTCACAGTGCCGACCTCCGTGCCCCCCAAGCTCAAGAGACCATTGGTGGTGCGGCTGAACGTATACCACACACTGTTGAGGGTCCCGTCTCCGCCGGACTCTTCGGTCTCCTCCGTAGCCGCTACGGTGCTTCCCTCGATGGTGCCGCTCGTGTCCTCGGATGAAATCGCCTCGGCGTTCGCTAAGTCGTCGTTGTCGGGCGCAGCCGAGAGCGACCATACGAGGGTGAAGCTGCCCTCATCGTCCGATTCCCCGTCTACCTGGATGTAGTACGTGGTACCCGCCTGCACCGGGGTGCTCAGCGCGCCCCAGTCGGACGCGAGCGAAGTGAGACTAGCGACGTCTTCCCCGGTGTGGACGGACACCATGCCATCCAGGTCGCCGGTCAAATCCAGGCTCAGTACTCCATCGGCGGACGGTGACCAGCTGTACCACACCGTATCCAGTTGATCGGCGGCCGCCGGCTCGTCGGTCTCGCCTGTCGCGCCCCATGTATGCCCCTCGACTGTGCCGCTATCTGTGCCAAGCGCCGTCGCGGCCGCAAAGTTGTCGTTCGTCGGCGGGCCGATGAACTCCCAGTTGAGCGTGAAGGTGCCTTCCGCATCCCCAACGCCGTCCAACTGGATGTAGTAGGTGGTATCGGCCGTGACGGAACACGCCACGTTACCACTCGCATCGGTCGGATCGCTGTCCGCGACCCTCCCAGTACCAGTATCGCCGACGCTCGACGCCGCATACACGGACAAATGCATGGTGGCGCTGCTCTCGGGCACGTGCAGAATGAGGCCGCCGTCGGTCTTCGGGGTGAAAGAGTACCAAACCGTATCGAGACGAGGCATCGCTACGTTCGTGTAGTCCTCGTTCGGTTCTCCCGTCGCCCCGACGTTAGTGCCGGTGACTTCGCCGCTCGTTTCTTCGAGCGTCCCCTCGAGCGCCTCGGCGTCCGCGAAGTTGTCATTAGCGACCAGCGGAAACACCGTGATCGTCACCGTGTCACTGGCCGTGTCATAGTCGTCGTCGGTGACTTCCAAGCTTGCGGTAAAGGTGCCCGGGTAGGCGTACTCGTGAGTAGGATTCATTGAGGAGTCGCCGCCGATTCCGTCGCCGAACTCCCAATCCCAGTACTCGATGTTACCGTCCGGGTCGTATGACTCGGAACCGTCGAAGCTGACGGTGAGAGGAACTGTCCCAGAGGTGGGGTCGGCGGTCGGGACTGAAACCGGAAGCTGGTTTGCCACTACGGAAATCCTGGTCGCCGGCGATGTGTCCTGCATGCCAGAGTCGTCCGTAACAGTGAGGACGACGTCGTACTCGCCCGCACTGACGTATTGGTGGTCCGCATAGGGAGACGTCGCGGTCGACATGGCGCCTGTCCCGTCGCCATAATCCCAGGTGAAGTCGGTGATGCTGGCATCCGGCGAAGGTAAGGACCCGGACGCGTCGAAGTTGACCAACCCCCCCGGAGGTATCGTGTCAGTGTCGACCAGGAAGGAGGCCGTCACTCCCGTCGCCCCCCAGGCGCCCGTGGTCAACAACAACAGCACTAGGAGCGTCGCGGCGGCTGTCGCGAACCTTATTACCGTCCTTCTTATCATGACCAATTCCTTTCTCTATCTAGATACGTTCTTGAGCAAAGCAAACCCGTAGACAGATGGGCCTCCCTCATCCAGCCCCTTTCCTGCTCGCCTGAACGGACGGCGCCGCTTCTCGGACAATGAGATCGGTGAGATCCGTGGTCGATAGTTCGCGGTATTCGTGACCGGACCAGAGCTGAACGACGTTGCCGTCAGGGTTGATCGACAGGAGGCGCAGACCCGGACGCGTCTTGAGCACGGAGAAGGCCGGGTCCGGCTGACCGTTCTCGGCATCGAACAGGATGACGTCAGGAGCCAGGGCTTCGAGGTCGGAGGGCCCAGGAAGCGGCGCCGAAAGGTGAGTGATGTGGAATCGGCCCATGCGGGCCAGGCTGGCCCCCACCGAGCCGAGGATGATCGAATCTCCGTATAGCAGGATGTGCATCTGCCTGCCCATGGTTGCCTACCTGTCTCCCGAGAGGCTCCGGCGCGGTCGCGCCCTACACTTATCATTGTGAGCAAAGGCGGGGAGGGTCACAATGTCCCGAGGGACAGAAAAGGGACAGTGTTCGCAAGGGACAAGACTGTCCCGAGGGACAGTCTTCTAGCGAGTCCGCCGGAAGTTGCCTGGAATGATCATCCGAGCGGCGTAGGGGAACGCTTGGGCTCGGTTCTGCGGGTGCAGCTTCCGAAATATCTCGCCCATGTGATACTTGATGGTTCGGGGCTCAGGCAGGCTTGAGCGCCCACCTCTTTGTAGGACAGTCCCTCGGCTACCAACCTCAACACCTCGATCTGGCGTGCGCTCAGCGGCTCCAGGCGTCGAGGACCACGGCCAGGAAGAGGAATCCGACTCAGGTGGGGACGAAGGTCATATCCGAGGCCCACAAACGGTCGGGACCATCGGCTTTGAAGTCACGGTTCGCGAGGTCCTCGTGCGGGCGAGCCGCCGGATCCTTCTACGTGGTCCGGAACCGGCGACGCCGGGACACGCCGTAGAGGCCGGCCAAGCGCAGCAGTCGGACGATCCGCTTCTTGCCGACGTGCGTACCCTCCGCTTTGAGCTCCTCGCACCTCCTCGTGCTGCTGCGGGAATACTCCTCCGCCTTCACCGCTCACCCTCGGGTCCAAGACCGAGGATGGTGAGCGCCGTGAATCAATCGAGGGCCTCCACCCGCAGGATGAGGGCCACGGCCTGGGCTCGGACGAGATCGGCCAGGGGACGCAGGTAGAGATTGCCTCCGCTCGCGCTTCCCAGCACCACTCCCCGGTAGACGAGATAGGCGGTGTAGGGGGCGTGAACCGAGGCGAGCACGGAAGCGTCGGCGAAGGAAGCAAGGACGCCGCCTCCTTCGGCCGCGAACCAGGCCCCCAGCGACGCGTAGGTGCCCGAACTCCCGGCAATGTGCCCGCGGGCGGCCAGTTCCCGCTCGACCAGATAGCGCCCCAGGATGGTGTTCGCCTGTTGCCGGGTTATGAGCGCCTCGGGACGGAAGGTGCCGTCGGGGTACCCGGTTATGAGCCCTGCATGTCGTGCCCCTTCCACCCAGCCGAAATAGTCGTGGGAGGCGGGGACGTCACTATAGGCGTTCTCTGTCGGGAAGTGCTTGGCTACGCCCAGGCCGGCCAGAGCCATCTTGGCGAACTGGGCCCGGGTTATGGGGATGAAGGGACGGAAGGTGCCGTCCGTGTAGCCGTCGGCCACCTGAGCCACGTCTTCCGCCTTCAGGCCGTAGAAGCTCATCCACTGAGCGTCGGTGATGTCGGTCCAGTGGTCGCCGGGCGGCGGGGGAGGCGGTGGGGGAGGCGAGGCGATCAGGCGGAATTCGGCCGTCACAGTGAGGTCGCTGGTGACGAACCTGTCGGTGCGCGAAGAGGTGGTGAGGCCGCCACTCCAGCGGACGAATTCGTACCCCGTATTGGGAACGGCCGTCACTTCCGTCCCCGATTTGCCGTACTCCACCACCTGCTGGGCCTGCCCGGAGATGGTGCCGCCCTCTCCGGCCAGATAGGTGAGAGTGAAGGTGGGCAGCGGGGCGGCGCCAACCCTGAAGGTGAGGGAGGCGAAACCGGAGCTGGTGTTGGGCGGAGAGGCGGTATCGGTGGCCCGCACGCGCACGGTATAGAACCCCGCAGCCAGTCCGGAGAGGGTGACCCGCACCTCTTCCGTCTGAGAGTCGAAGCTGCCGTCGCTCGGGCTCATGGCCTTCCAAGAACCGCTGTCCAGCCGATACTCAGCCCCGGCGATCAGGCTGGCGATGTCGGTGACGGTAGCCCGGACGGTGACCGGCTGACCCACGATGGGAGAGGCTGGGCTTGCGGTAAAACCGCTCACCGCCGGCGGGGTGGTGTCTGTCACCGTCACCTTGAAGGTGGCCGTACCGGTGTTGCCGCTCAAGTCGGTGGCCGCGCAGGTGACGATGGTCTCCCCCAGGGGGAAGGTGCGAGGAGAGGTGATCTCGGTTTGCTCGGCGGTACCGTAGGCCAGGTAGTAGTGGACGGGTCGCGAGCCGTCTACGGTGTCGGTGGCCGTGGCCTCCCAGGAGACCGAGGCGCCGGCGCTGCTCGTGGCTTCGGCCGTCTTGTCGATGGGTGGGGTGACGACGGGCGGGATGGCGTCTATCAACTCATATGCCCCCATGTCCACGACGGCGGTTCCGTCGCCGTTACCGTCGAAGATGCGCGGGTAGCCTCTGATGTCTTTGTCTATGCCCGATAGGCCGGGGGCCTCGTTATTGCCCGCGTCTATGGCCGGGGAACCGGCCCGCAGGCGCAGATCGCCACTGGCGGCATCCACGAACTTGGGATCATCGTTGAGGTTGCCCGTGCCGGGATACACGCTCTCCATTTTAACGGTGCTGTAAGTAATGGTCGCGGTAGCGTAGGAGCTGTTGTGTACCTCCGGACCCAGTGGCGCATTGTTGCCCCACAAGATGCAGTTGGTCAACTTGGGCGAGCTGTCGTAGCCGTTGTGGAGAGCCCCGCCCGACGAGTCGGCTGCATTGCCGCCGAAGGTGACGTTGGTCAGGGCAGGCGAGCTTCCCTCGTTGTACATTCCGCCCCCGTGATCGGCGGAATTGCGGCTATAGACGATGTTGGTCAGGGTGGGGGAGCTGCCCCAGTAGTTGTGCATGCCGCCACCGTACTGTGAGGCGGAGTTGTCGTCGAAGGTGACGTTGGTCAGGGTGGGGGAGCTGCCGTAGTTGGCCATGCCGCCGCCATCCATTGCAGCCGAGTTACCGCTGAAAACCACATTAGCCAGGATGGGGGAGCTGCCGTAGTTGCCTGAGTTGCATATGCCACCGCCGTACTGCGCGGAGTTGCCGGTGAAGCCGACGTCCGTGAGAATGGGCGAGCTGTCGTAGTTGTAGAGGCCGCCGCCCGCCCCTTCAGCGGAGTTACCGCTGAAGGCGACGTTGGTCAGCGTGGGCGAGCTGGCTCCGATGTACATACCGCCGCCGTCGTACGCTGAGTTGTCGCTGAAGGTGACGTCGGTCAGAGTAGCGGTGCCCATGTAGTAGTACAGGCCGCCGCCGTGTCCTGAAGAGGAATTGTCACTGAAGGTAACGTCGGTCAGAGTGGTCGAGCTTTCGTCGACGCGCATGGCGCCGCCGTCGTACGCGGAATGACCATCGAAGACCGTATCGGTGATGTCAAGAGTGCAGTTGCCAGAAGCGTAGAGGGCCCCGCCGCTCGAAGAGGCTGTGTTCGCCGTGAAGGTAACGTCTCGAAGGACCGCCGAGCCACGATCGTAAAGCCGTATGCCCCCGCCATTGCCAGCCGAGTTGCCGCTGAAGCTCACCTCGTCCATGGCTAGAGAACACTGGTTGTCGGCGGAGATTCCTCCCCCGCTCCCGTTTCCAGAAGCGGAATTATCGAGGAAGGTGACCCGGGTAAGGGTGGGAGAGCACAGAAGGAAGTTGCCCAGCCCTCCCCCACCGACTGACCAGGACCATTCGGTCACATTGTCGCGGAAGATAACATCCGTCAGCGTGGGCGAGGATCTGTCGTGGTTGAACATCCCCCCGCCGTCTAACTGCGCCTCATTCCTCTCGAAAGTGACATTTACTAGGGTCGGGGAGCTTTGGTAGTAGTTGTACATGCCCCCGCCGCCCCATGCGGCGAAATTGCCTGAGAAGACCATGTTCTGCACCAGCGGCGAACTCTTGTAGTTGTACATACCGGCGCCGTTCGCGTCGCTATCTGACGGGCTGGTGGAACGGTCGGCCCTTCCTCCCGTCACCGTGAAGCCGTCGAGGACGGCGGTCAGCGTGGGCTGACTGATGTGGTTCACGCATTTCACCACATGATAGCTGTTGACGGTGGTGACACCGGCGTTCCCTATCTCGCCGCTTAGGATGGTGGCGTTCGTCTCCCAGTCGCGCTGCTCGCGCGCCGTCTCGGTCCCGGCGAAGCCGCCGTAGAAGGCGACGCCCGGCTTGAGGACGAAGGCCTTCGTCCGATCGGTGTCGCTGGTCGGCTTGTAGGTGCCCCTTGCCACCCAGATCTCGTCGCCTGCATTCGCCAGGCCCAATGCACTTTGCGGGTCGATGAAGGCATCGGTCCAGCTCGACCCATCATTGTTACCGGTGGCGTCGTGCTTCACGTACAGGATCCCGCCGACGTACTCGTAGGCACCCATGTCGTAGCCGGCGCCTTGTGGCCGCGAGACACCCTCGAGGTCGAAGTCGGGACCGCTGGGACAGGCGTCTATAGCCGGGGAGCCGGTCCGCAGGCGCAGGTCGCCGGCGGCCGCGTCCACGAACAGGGGGTCGACGTTCAGGTTGTCGCTGCCCGCTCCGGTCCAGCCGCCTTGGACGATGCTGTAGGAGACGGTTGCGGACCCTCCCGAGTGGTTGTAGATCTGGGCTCCTTCATACTTCGCAGTGTTGCCCCAGAGAATGCAGTTGACAAGGACGGGCGAGGTCGGCCCCCAGTTGCGAAGAGCCCCGCCGGACGATCCGGCCACATTGCCGGCGAAGGACACGTTGGTGAAGCGGAGCAAGCTGCTGCCGTAGTTGGAGACCGCGCCGCCATGGGCAGAGTCCAGGCCTGCGTCCACCGTGTTGTTACTGAAGATCGTGTTGGTGACGGTGGCGGAGCTGGTGCTGATATACAGCGCGCCTGCCTCGCCGATGGCGGAATTCCCGCGGAAGAGGGAGTCGGCGATGGTGAGAGTGGCGTTGTAAGCGTAGAACGCGCCACCCGAGGAGGCTGTGTTGTTGGCGAACGTCGCTCCGCGGAGCACGGCCGAACTGTTGGCCAGGGCGATGCCGCCCCCTGCTCTGGCCGAGTTGCTCGCGAAGCTGACGTCGTTGAGAGTGATACTGCAGTTCTCAGCCGCGTAGATGCCGCCGCCCGTGCTCGTAGGACCCGTGGAATTGCCGCTGAAGACGACTCGAGTGAGGGTCGGCGAGCAGCTGAAGTGGTTCCACATCCCCGCGCCTCTCTCGGAGGCCTGGTTGCCCGAGAAGACCACATCGGTGAGGGTGGGCGAGGACCTGGTGTGGTTATACATGCCACCGCCATCGTACTGTGCCTGGTTGTTGAAGAAACTCACGTTTGTCAACAGCGGGGAGCTATCGCGGCGATTGGCCATGCCCCCGCCGCCGCCGGCGGCGCCGGTGCCGGCATAGTTGTTTGCAAAGACAACGTTCCTCACGATGGGCGAACTGCGGTAGTTGGACATGCCGCCACCGTGCCGGTCTGCGTCGCTTGGTCCGTCGGCCCTTCCTCCGGTGATGGTGAAACCGTCGAGTACTGCGGTGATAACGGGCGCATAGATGGAGCCTGTACAACTCACCACCCGATAGCTATTGTCGGTGGTCAGAGCCTCGTCGCCGATCTCTCCGCTCAAGATGGTGACGTTCGCCTCCCAATCACGCTGGCTCCGCGCGGTCTCGTTCCCCGCGAAGCCGCCGTAGAGCTCCACTCCCGCCGCGAGGACGAAGGCCTTGCTCCGGTCACTGTCGGCGGTCGGCTTGTAAGTGCCCGCCGCCACCCAGATCTCCTCACCCGCTTCGGCCTTCGCGAGCGCGTCCTGCAGGTCGGTGTAGGCGGCGGCCCAGCTCGTCCCGTTCTTTGCACCGTCAGTGGCCGACACGTCCACGTAGTGCACGATGGGTTCGGCCAGAGCCGTGCCCCCCGAGATCATAAGGACACTCAGCAGGACAGCGAGGATGGCGAGCACGTAGGCGGGCTTCTTGAGTCGCTGGACGGCACTCGGTTGAGCCTTCATGGATCCTCCTGGTCGGCTGCCGCTCCAGTCTCCTGAACCGCGGCTGATGACTCCGCTTCAAGCTCCTTATTAGAACGAGCGCGAAGGGACCTTGCCGGGAACGCCCCTATGGACTTGGAGCCGACGGTGGCGGCCCTCCTCCGCCCGAGCGGCGTCCCCCCCGGACCTCCCCAGGAGGCCGCTGGGTCAAAAATACAACTTGGAGAACAGGGGGTCAACCGGAAAAGCCTTCATCCGGCCACTCCCGCGCCGAGTATTGGCGGAAGTCCCGCCTGTTTCTAGGCGGGTCGCGTCGGCCGGTCCAGTGAGAGGCTTAGCCTGAGATTCAGTCGCCGCGCTCATGATCCCAGCCCCTCACGGAGCAGCTGCTGCAGTTCGGCCGCGGACATGCCGCCAAGACCCAAACTGGCGAGGGTTCGGCCTTCATGCAAATGATCTTGGCCGGTGATTACACCGACAAGCCTGAGAATCGAATCGGCTATGGGCGTCTCGACGCCTGCCAAGTCCCCGATGCTTGCCAAGAGGGCGAGATTCTCGTGAACGTCTTCCTGGATGTAGCGATGAGAGAAGCCAAGAGACTCCCGCCATTTCTCGCTCTTCACGAGATCGGTGTGGGCGCCGCGCCCATACATCCACTCATTGTCTCGTTGCGGATCGTAGTGGTCCGCCATGGGGTAGTGAGGCTCTGAGTAACCGAGGGCCGTTCGGACCGAGATGCGTTCGTCATCGTGCGCCAGGATGAGCTTCTTGACCGAGGGGGTGGTGCCTTCGTTGTGGATGTCCCAGCTATCGAAGTGTTCAATCGGGCCAGTGTTCAGCAAGACCAGTACCGAATGTATGATCGGCCCTACGTTCAGCAGTGCCACCGCGAGTGAGTCTTCCACCGGATGGGCACCCGAGAACATAGCCCGAAGACGTTCCACCGCCCACTCTGTGCGCTTGGCGGGGAATACTCCAATCGGCAGATGCACGCCCCAGCCACTGACCTCCACTTCGGCTGGCCCGATCTTGCGAGTGAGATACGGCAGCGTGCCCGGCTCCGCGTAGGTCACATCAGCCTTGTTGCCGAGTTCCCAAACGGCGGCGGCAACCAGATAGGAACCCATAGAACCCGGGGATAGCACTACGATTTGACCGTCACTAAGATGTGGAGCAATGCGCTGCGCGCGATCCTTCTGCGTGAAGGCCGGGTCTGTGCAGACCACAACATCTGCCCCGCTGACCACCTCGCCCACATCTTCAGACACTAAGTCAAGCTCGGCTGTGCCGGTTCGTCCAATACCAGTCACCGTGATGGTGCCGTGGTCAAGCACGGACGGGTGACCGTCCCGTGGATCGGGCCAGAATTGAACCCGGTGGCCCAGCAGAGACATGTCTCCTGCCATCGTATAGGAGCCGTTGCCTCCACCCACAACGGCAACAGTCAGCTGTTCCACACTATGCTCATTCATGCGCTCACCTCTTGCCTTATGTGTGTACTTGCCCGATTGAACGCCTTGCGTCTTGCAGGTGGGAACGAACTGCGTCTTCTACGGCCGCCGCTTTGCCGGCCTTGAGGCACTCAACGATTCGCCGGTGGCCAACCGTTGCCATCCGTGCCAGCTCGTGATCACGGAAGGTCTCCATGCGGAAAAGCACCATGTGGTGACGGAGGTTCTGGCAGATCTCCAGGAGTCGGTTTGAACCGCTTGCGCCCACGAGAATCTCGTGGAATTCGCCGTCCAACTCAGCAATCCGACCTATGTCGCCGGACGCCACGGCAGCCTCGCATGCCGCCACATTGGCCTCGAGCCGAGCAAGTACTTCTGTGTTGAGCCGGTCCAGCACCCAACGGGCCGCCAGGACTTCATTGACGGTGCGGATCTCGCAGACCTGCTCGACCTCTTCCCACTCTATCTCACGAACGCGATAGCCCACTCTGGGGAGGGACTCCACAAGACCCTCTCTTTCCAACGCGTGGAGTGCTTCCCGAATAGGGGTGCGAGACACGCCGATGGCTTCCGCCAGTTCGGTCTCAACCAAGCGGGTTCCCCGGGGCAGGCTGCCATTGGCGATCTGATTTCGCAGGTAGTCGGATACCCGTGTGCGCATGGCTGCCGGCCGCTCGAGAGCAAAGCCGGCCATCGGGTCGTTTTCCGTCTGAACTGTCATGGGCGACTCCCTGAGATCCATTTATTAGGGTACAGTATCCAGTACCCTAATTAGAGCATCGTTCCCAGACCACGTCAATCCGTTCTCCGCAAGTGCCTTGCACTGAGAGACTGCGAGGGGATCACGGCATTATCAACGGTGTGTAAGGATCAGCAGGTCGCAGCAGGCGTAGTAACAGACCTCTAAGCCCGGAGCTAGGCCACCGAGAGACGGCACCTCGGCTGTCGCGTCCCCCCGACTGCACAGCCTCCGCCGTTGGCCACGAGGGTCCCGGACGCCAGATTCAGCAAGCGCCCATCTCCGGAAGGTCACGCGACCACGTAGCTGGCCCGCCTTCCTCTTCTTCGAATCATCATCGAAGGGCGTGGAGCCCGAGGCCCATTTGACAGCCGATGCTGTAGCAACAGGTGCTCATTGCCACACGTGCTACGGTTCGGCAGCAAAGCTGTTGGGCTCGCTCAGCGATATCAGCCTGCGGTCTCCGCTAGCTGCTTGGCGTGCGCTTTCGCTGAGGATGAGGTAAGTGATCTGACGTGCGATACCGGGGAGCTAATGTTGCGCTCCAACGACATGACGCGCAAACGTTGCCCCGAACTCCCCGAGTTGCCTCAGTACCTCCGGATCGGACACCGGTCCGAGCACCAAGATGTTGTCGAGCTCGACGTACTTGCGCAACTCGTCACGGTATCCGAGACCTATCAGCTTCGCTTCGTACTCCGACAGGGCGTTCTCGTCGGTGAACTCCTCGTACATGATGGCGTGCTCGTGTCCCTCATCGACGAAGATATCCCACGCGAGCACATTCGGCAGGCCATCCTCTACGACTGCGGCGGCTCGGCTGAAGACGTCGATGGCGCCATCGTAATCATGAACGATCACCTGGGTGATCATGCGAACTCGACTCATGGAGCCACCTCTCTTAGCATACGAACCTGGTCGCTAGAATAGGTCTACCCAGGAACAGCGAAGGCGCAACCGCGTTTCGTGCGCATCTGACTTCAAGTCTAAATCTGTTTTGATTGGTCTCGGTCTGCGCTGCCGGTGAAACGGCACGCTGTGAGTCCGATACGGCCGATGCTTGACAGCAGTATATGGGTCAGGTTCGCGTTGTCGAGTTGGACGGGCTTTGTTCTGGGCTGGTTGTGAGTGTGTTCCTTGGAAGGCTACGAAGGAAGCGTCCAAGCGAATGCCCTGACCGGCGCTGCGTCACCTTCATCAATGGCCATGGGGATGAAAGCGAAGCCGAGACGGGGTTCTGTGAGAAGTCCCAGGTGTCTCACGTTCTCCACAATGGGAATCCCTGCGGCAAGCAGGAGTGAATGTGCGGGAAACTCCCAACCTGACGAATCGTCCACGCCGATGGCGTCAATCGCGACAAGCGAGACGCCTTGTTCGATCAGCAGTTGTGCGGAGGGGCCTGTGAGGTACGGGTGGTCATACATCTTCGGCTCTCCGAAGTACTTGTCCCACCCCGTGCGTATCACCGCGAAGACACCCGGTTCAAGTCCTTTGCTGACTTCAATGGCTCGGGAGAGTGCTTCCGGAGTGATGGCACCTGTCGAACACCGTACGTCAATCAAGCATCCCTCTCCGATCAGCTGATTCAAAGGGATCTGATCGACGCTGGTTCCGTCTTCGAAGAAATGGAGAGGTGCATCGATATGAGTTCCGGTGTGGCTGCCCATCTCAATAGACGAAGCGCAGAAACCGTCCTTCTGATGGGTCATTCTCCGTCCTATGCGGACAGGCCTTTCCTTGGTCGACACGGGCATGTCCGATCGAAGCGGGTAAGTGAGGTCAACCAGGGAGTCTGTCTCTACTAGCATAGTCTCACCTCCACCATGGGGGCGGTGTTGTATGGAAGATCTTCAGAGCACACCTCAATGCTATTCCATTCCCATCAGGATGTCTCCATCCTATTCCATGTGCACAGAACCACGTACGTCATTCGTGGCCGCTCAACAACTCGGAGCCCTTGGCGGCACCGAGGGGCACGTGGTCCCGCTGAGCCAACGTCTTTGTGGCAGTTGGATTCCACACTCCATCTCGAACAGGCGCGGTTGGCCTTCCAGGGCCGTCTGTCAGCATACCCAGGGGAACATGCGCATGCGGCGGGCTCGTTCGAGCGAAAGAGATGTCAGGCCACCAATGTGCTTCTTCAGGTGGCGCCGCTCGAGAACTTGTTCCCAGCGACCAACGACTGCGGCCACCTTTTGGTGGGTCTAGCCATTGCCTTGGTGTCCGTCCACAGAATATGCTGTGCGACATGGGGGAGGCCGAGTGTGTCGGTCGACGTGGCCGATGTCTGTCGAGCGTCTGCTGGGACCACAGGGTCAGGGTAGAAGAGAAGAGGGGGTAGTGGATGAATCCACAGAAAGACATGCGCGGCGTTCGCGGCTAGCTGCACGCTTGCAGAGTTGTGCGAGTAGTACGATTGTGCCTACTCGTCGCTGCGGATGTTGTGACAACCCACTATTAGTGCGCGGCTGTTTCTTCCAAACCATTCCTTTGTCCGTCTAGGCTTTCTTACCCGTGTGAAGCTGTAACTGCAAGCAATGAAGAAGAGAGAAACGTGCCCAAGAGGGAGGCAGGACATGAGAGCGAGATCATCCACTGTCATTAGATGTGGCCTGGCGGTAGTGCTGATCATGCTGCTGGCGTTTGCCATGGCTTTGGCATCGGGCTGCGGAGGCTCTGACACTACCACCACGACCGGAGCTGCCGGCGAGACCACGACGACCGGAGCTGACGGCGAGACCACCACGACCGGAGCGGAGCCGGGTGCGGACGATCCGGAAGTGACTCTCTCGATGGTTAGCTTCCTAGACAAGAGTCACGAACTCACACAGACACTTCTCGACTGGATCGAGGCTGTGGAGACGGCAACCAATGGGACGGTGAAGATCGAGTGGAAGGGTGGACCGGAGGTCATCCCGCCCCTGGAGCAAATTGAAGCTGTTCGTACGGGTATTGTGGATATCAATGCAAACGTCAGTGCTTACTACGCTCAGCTGAACCCGGCGGTCAAGGTGCTTACGATGTCTCCCTATTCCCCAACGGAGGAGAGGGGGAACGGTGTGTTCGAGTACATACAGCGTGAGCATGCAGCCATTGACACGGTCTATTTGGGCAGGTGGATGGGTGAGCTTCCCTTCTACCTTTTTCTGAAGAAGGAGATTAGTTCCCCGGACGAGCTCAAGGGCATGAGCATCAGGACCCGGGCAAACTACGATAAGTTCTTCAATGCCCTGGGCATCTCCGGCGTGTCGGTGGACCACGCTGAGGTATATACGGCGCTTGAGCGCGGTATTGCTGAGGGATTTGGGTGGACCCTGCTTGGGGTCACAGATTCCGACTGGGACACCAAGGCTCCGTTCATGTTGGATCATGGTTTCTGGGCGGCGAACAACGCCACCATTCTCTTCAATCCCGATAGCTGGGCTAAGCTGAGCGCCAACCAGCAGGACGCCATTGCCAAGGCCACTGCTGACTACGAGAAAGACAAGATGGTCCCCTATTTTGTCACTGCTCAGGAGGGAGCCCGAGAAAAACTACTGAGCAGGGGCGTGAAGTTCTTCACGTTCAGTGAAGCTGATGCCGAGGAGTTCGTAGCCTTGGCGGATAGGGTCGAGTGGGCAGCGCTCGAGGCTGAAATGCCCGAGAAGTTTGCCGAGGTTCGCGGGCTCTTCAACCTCTCAGACTAGAAGCGATACCCCCTACTCCCCTCGCGGCACGGGCGCCCTCGATCAACCCCATTTTGGTTGGGGGCGCCCGGTCCGTCTCGCTCGCTCGGCTCGCGTGCTGTCGGAGTTTGAAGGAAGTGGAGACCTGATGATGGCGAAACTGGGAAGATTCTTTGATGGGCTGATGTTGGTCATGGCCTGGCTTGGTGCGCTGTGTATTGTCTTCGTGCTTGTTGTGGTGTCGTCAGGGGCAATATCCCGGTTTGTCTTCGGCCAGTCGATTACGTGGACCACCGAGCTAACCGAGTATGCACTTTTGTACATGACGTTCCTGCTTGCCCCCTGGGTTCTGAAACAGGACCGGCATGTGCGCGTCGACATTGTGCTCAACATGATCGGCAAGCGCAGTCCTCGTGTGGTAGCGGTACTGGAGATCGTGGGCAATGTGCTTGGCTTGATGATATTCGGGTTGATTGGATACTACGGCATACTGGTTACCACTGATAATTTCGCCCGCGGTGTAACCAACCCGACGATTCTTGAGTTCCCCAAAGGTCCGCTGCTCTTGGTGATCCCAGTCAGCTGTATTTGTCTGACGATCCAGTTTGGCCGACGAATTGCTCATTGGATTACCGCACTGAAGACAGGCTTGGTTGAAGAGCACTATCTTGCCGAGGAATCGGCAGAGGAACTGGTGGACGAAATCGCGTGATGGCTGCTTAGGCTGTCAACGCCGACTGAGTGTAGAGAGGCATCCCTATGCATTGGACGCTGGTACTCTTCCTAATCATCGGCGGATTGATTGGGCTCATGAGCCTGGGTGTGCCCATCGCGTTGGCATTCCTCGGTGTCAACTGTGTGGCCATGATAATCATGTTCGACGGGCTCGACGGTCTGAGACAGCTGGTTCTCAGCATGTACAGTTCGGTCACTCTGTTTGCACTGGTCCCCATTCCCATGTTCATCTTGATGGGCGAAATAATGTTTCACTCGGGAATCGCTTTCAAGATGATGGATGCGCTTGACAAGTGGATCGGCAGGTTGCCGGGCCGGCTCTCCATACTCGCAGTGGCCGGAGGCACTATCTTCGGTACCCTCAGTGGCTCGTCTGTGGCCAGCACCGCCATGCTGGGGGAGGTACTTGTACCCCGCATGGAGTCGCAGGGCTACCGTTCGCAGATGACCATTGGCCCAATACTGGGATCAGGTACGTTGGCCGCCATGATTCCGCCGAGCGCGCTCGGTGTGCTTCTTGCCTCTCTTGCAAAAGTCTCGGTTGCCGACTTTCTGCTTGCGATTGTGATTCCCGGAGTAATCATGGCATTGGTTTTTGCCATCTACATAGTGGCACGTTGTACCCTGCAGCCCGAGATTGCCCCCAAGTACGACATGCCGCCCACGTCTATGAAGACGCGTCTCATTGACACGGCGAAGTATATTCTTCCCCTCGGTATTATCATCTTCTTGGTTATTGGAGTGATGATCATAGGTGTGGCTACGCCCAACGAAGCTGCGGCTCTGGGTGCCTTGGGATCGCTGGCTCTGGCGTTCATCTACAATAAGGGATTCAAGTGGTCCATCATACGAAAATCTTTGATGGGTACCATCACTGTCACCGGAATGATTCTCCTGATTCTGGCTGGCTCGACCGCTTTCAGCCAACTGCTCGCATTCACCGGAGCAAGCGCCCAACTCGTTGAATTTGTGAGCGGACTTAACCTTCCAGCTCTGGTTCTGGTGGGCATAATGCAGGTCGTTCTCATCATCATGGGCATGTTCATGGAGCCACTCTCCATCCTCATGATCGCTGTTCCGTTGATGATGCCCATCATAATCTCGCTCGGACTCGATCCGATCTGGTTCTGTGTCTTGGTTATGCTCAACATGGAGATGGCTGCCATCACTCCTCCATTCGGGATGTCCCTGTTCGTCATGAAGGGTATTCTCGGGAGACGGACTTCCATGGGGCAGGTGTATGCGGCATCCTATCCGTTCGTCGCACTCGACGTCGTCGTCATGGCACTCCTGATGGCCTTTCCCGCCCTTGCGCTCTGGTTGCCGAGCTTGTCTCGATAGTAGTCCTCCGGGGGATAACGGAGAATGGAGCATTTCGTCCCACGGTGGTTAAGGAGGTAATTGACGCATTGGAGCTATGCCACGTGTGAGTTCGGCTGACGCTGTGTCGACCAACCGAGAGGTGGCGAGTCGCAGTGAGGTCCGCTAGGAGGACAACTCTCCGATGCTGCTCACCGATTGGCTGGTGAGGTCAATCCTAGGCGCTCCAGAGTCTTTGCCGACGGAGCACCGGTCTCTGGGTCCCATCCTCGTTCGTGGTAGTACTCAGCAATCATCGGGCCAAGAGGCACCACGCGACCCGCGGCCGGGCCTCCATCGAGTGGCTCATTCAGGTAGCGTTCCGGCAGGTTGTCGTCCGAAGGTCTCAGGCCCTCGCGTAGATTGTAGAGGCGCTCCAGGTTGACGATGCGCTCCCCTGTTGCTTCCAGGCCACCGGCGTCCATATCTCGTCCGGTGACGAAGTGGACAAACGGGAGAAGCGCTTCGGCGAATCCCAGGCGCCCTCGAGCGACAAAGCGGCAGATTTCGAGCGAGTCGGCGAGCGCGCGAATGTTCTCAAAGAAGGAAACCGAGCGCCCCCTGCCGGCGATCGAACTGGGGTCTCTCACCCCGGTTGTTCCCGCCGCAGTCAGCAGATCTTTGTCGGCGAGTTGCATGATCTCCGTGACGTCGTAGGCTCGAGCATGGTCGGCTCCCCGGCTGCTGACGGCGAACATGAGCGCCCAACTCCACAGGCCACGTGGTTCCGTTTCCATCATTTCCATGCCCTTGACGTGGGGCGCGAACTGGTCGCTGCCTCCGCCTATGACCTTGGCGGCTTCCCGCACTCCCTGTCCCAGCAGCGCCCCAATTCCGCTGCTCAGCGCAATGTGTTCCAGCAAATCGACGATTACCTCACCGTTACCGAACCGTAGATCGAGTCCGTCGGCGTCATCGGAGCTAAGGAGCCCCGTTTCGTAGCATTCGAACGCGAAAGCCGCGATAGCGTTGGCCGAAATGAGGTCTATGCCCAACCGGTTCGCCGCTGCGTAAGCTCGAGCAATAGAAGTGAGGTCGGTGACACCACATCGAGGGCCGAATCCCATGATGACGGAGGCACCCGCAGACCCCCGTCCCCAAGCCGATTGCGATCCCGAGACCGCGGCGTATAGCTGGCCGCAAGGCATGGGGCAAGTAGGGCACGCGTACTGACGTACTCGCCAGCGTTCTTTGATGCTGTCGGGGGACAGGGCCGAAATACCCGGCAGCAAGCCCTCCCTACCATTCTTGACTAGTCCCCAACCTGCGTCATGCATGGGCTGGGTTATTACCGCTGTGCCCTGTGATGCGTAGCGCAGATAGTAGTCTTCGCGTTTCAACTCGGCGACATAGTCGAGGCAGTACTCGAATAGCTCGCCGGGTTTCGCGACGGAGACCGGCTCGTCACCCCAGGTTACGACGGCCTTGAGTTTCTTGGCTCCCATCACGGCGCCGAGCCCTCCTCGCCCGGCGCTACGCGACGCGTCGAATATGATAGTGGCAACGGGTACCTGATTCTCACCGGCAGGTCCTATGCAGCCGATTCCCGCGTCGGTTCGCCCGATTCGCTGGCGAAGATGTCGGGTGACGGCAAGAGTATCCTGACCCCATAACTCAGGGCATTCCACAATGTCTACCGCGCCTGGACGAACTGCTACGTACACAGGTACTTCTGAAGAACCTGTGACTACGAGAGCATCAATTCCGGCACCCTTCAGTCCCAGAGAGAAGATGGAACCGGTGTTGCCCGAACCCAGCAGTCCGGTTAGGGGAGACTTGGCGGCCACGCTTCCGCGCGAGGAGGCAGGGACGAGGGTGCCGGCACAGGGACCCGTCGCGAATATCAGAGGATTATCGGGATGTAGGGGGTTAACGTTCGTGGGAGCAAGGTCGAAGAGGAGTCGCATGGCCAACCCGCGGCCGCCCAAATAGTCTTCAAGGATTGACTCGTCGAGCGGACGGACAACAACGTCCCTTCGGGCCAAATCGACAATGAGCACATTGTTGCGATATCCCGTTGCCTTCACCATGCAGTCATCCCCTGTGATTAGGTGGGTGACACCTGGCCGGAAGTGGTTCCACGAGCGGAGTTGGTACAAAGAGTGACTGTTGTCTCAGGAATGAGGGGACATCAGAGTCGTCAATGAACCGGAGGGCTTCATGCGGGCAAACCCGCACGCAGAACTCCTCACCATCCGCGCACACGCATGACTCGGTGGTCGTCGCGGGTTGGAACCTCGCGAACTCGTCGTTGCCGAGTACTCGGATAATTGAGGACGCTGCGCAGAAACTACCGGTCACCCTCAGCGAACACGCGAGCACGCACAACCGGCAACCACTGCACTGCTCGATGCAAGCAAGAAGGTGTCGCGCAGACTTCATTGTCTAGAGCAAGTCGTAGTCTGGTGGGGGTCCCAGGCTACCCCGCAGTTCCCCTACCGACGAGAAGCCTTCTTCCTCTAGGTACCCCTGAATGCCATCAATCACTCGAACTGGTGTGAGGGGCGAAAAGAGATTAGCCGTGCCTATTTGCACGGCCGTAGCCCCGGCCAGCAGAAACTCCAGTGCATCTTCGGCTGAGGAGATACCCCCCATGCCGATAACCGGGATGCCGACTTCGTTAGCTACCTGCCAGACCATGCGTACCGCGACAGGGTGGATAGCAGGACCTGTCAGTCCTCCGATGATATTGGCCATATACGGCCGGCGGGCTTTCACGTCAATAGCCATGCCTAGGAGGCCGTTGATGAGACTAACCGCATCAGCGCCGGCTGCCTCCGCCGCCTTGGCCACCTCCACGATGTCCGCCACGTTGGGTGTGAGCTTGCTGATGACCGGCTTTGAAGTCACTTCTTTGACACTGCCCGTAATGTCGTACACAGCCTTCGGATCTACTCCAAAAGACATGCCACCGCTCTTGACGTTCGGGCAAGACAGGTTGAGTTCGAGCGCCGACACCTCCGGGCAGACGCTTAGTATCCGCCCGAGTTCTCGGAATTCTTCCGCCGATTCACCGGCGATGTTTACTATGACCTCAGTTCCTAGATTTCGGAGCAGTGGTACCTTGTCTTCAAGGAAGGTCTGTACGCCCACATTCTGGAGCCCGCATGAGCTTAGCATTGCCGCTGGTCTCTCGATGAGCCTGGGTGGTGCGTTTCCCAGCCGTGGCCGCAGCGAAATGGCCTTGGTGACGATGGCTCCCAACAAGCTCACGTCATAGATGCGCTGGAATTCCGTTCCGTAACCGCACGTGCCGGAGGAGGTGATGACCGGATTCTTGAGCCGCATGCCTGCAAACTCAACGTCTAAGGCCACGCGTTGTCTGCTCACAGTCTCACCGCTCTTGAGTCAAAGACGGGACCATCGGCGCATACGAGAAGATAGGGTTTGCCCGAGGCCTGCCTGCAGATACACGATTGACACACACCGACGCCACATGCCATCTTGGCCTCCACGCTCACCTGACACGGGAGGCAATGGGTTGCTGCGAAGTGGGTCACACGTCGCAGCATGCCGTGAGGACCGGCGGCAAAGACGTGAACGCCTCCCTCGCCGCGGTGATGGTCTTTGAGCGTCGCAGAGAGGCGGTCCAGCTCTTTCTCCAGTCCGTCGCGGGTGATCCAGAGGCGCACCCCGTCGTCTCCACAGAGTTCGCCGAAGTGTCCCACGCAGATGCACTCGCCACGGGTATGGGCGCCGATCAGGGCAGACACGTTCTCGGTTGCAGAGCCGCGTTGTGTTAGCTCTGCCGCCAGTAGCCCGAGAGCGGCCGTGCCGGTCCCACCGCCTATCAACAGGGCCATACTGAGCTCGGCAGGAATGGTGAAACCATGTCCCAAGGGACCGGTTACCTGAAGCCGATCTCCTTTCCGCCTACGTTGTAGCCAAGCCGACCCTCTCCCAACGTTCTTGACCAGGATGTGGAAGTCTCCTCCCTCTCTATCGGCTTGGTAGACGGTGAAGGGGCGGGGCAAAAGCGGGTCGTACCCATCGGCGCACCTTACCATCACGAACTGGCCCGGTTTGCATGTTGCCGCAATGGCGGGAGCATGAAGAATCAGCTGGACGGAGCTGGCCTCGACCGACCACAGATCGGTCACCTCGGCCTCCACCTCAAATATGGTGGTCGCGGGCGGAAGTCGCTCTTGGTTTGATGGTTCAGTATTCATGGCGCCCCCCCGCGGTATCATTCCAAAGCCTGCGTTCTACTAGTCCTGCAACTCGGCAAACTCATCAAGTTGCACGGGGTCAGATTGTTCGTTGCGGGTAAGCATGAACTTCCGGACCTTACCCAAAGCGGTTCGCGGAAATTCATCACGGAAACTGATCAGACGAGGACACTTGTAGCCCGCGAGTTTGCTGCGGCACCAGGCGACGATGTCTTCCTCGCTCAGGCGTGCGTTTCTGGCGGGAATGATGAATGCGTGGCCAACTTCACCCCAAGTCTCGTCCGGTACACCGACGACGGCGGCGTCCACAATGTCTGGATGATCCCGGAGTACGCGCTCAACCTCGGCCGGATATACGTTCTCGCCTCCAGAGATGTACATGTCCTTCGCTCGGTCCACCAGGAAGAAGTACCCGTCTTCATCTCTTCTGGCCAGGTCGCCGGTGCGAAGGAATCCACTCCGAAGCACTTTCTCCGTCTGCTCTGGATTCTGCCAGTACTCTTTCATGACCACGGAGCCTTGAACTACGATCTCGCCCACTTCGTTCGACCCAACCTCTCGATCGGACTCGTCCACCAGACGGACATTCGCGTGGAACACTGGTCTGCCAACCGTCCCGACCTTGTCTAGCAGCTCTTGCTCGGATGCCCACAGGAGGATGGATGTTTCCGTCTGGCCCATGATCTGCCGTACCGGGAAGCCTGCTTCCCAGCACTTGACGATGACGTCGTTGGTGACTCTCTCCCCACCGATGGCACAGACATCAAGAGAAGAGAGGTCGGCGTGCTTCATGTCCTCAGCTTGGAACAGGGAACGATAGACCGTGGGCACGCCCAAGAACTTGGTGACCCTGTATTGCTCGATGTCCCGGTAGGCCTTGTCCGGTTCGAAGTGCGGATGGATGATGAGAGTGCCCCCCTTGTAGAGCGTCGGGCAGGCTTGAATGAACAGGCCACCGGAGTGAAACATGGGCAAGACGATGAGCATCCGGTCGTGGAACGAAAGGTCAAAGAAGATGTCTGCGTTAAGACAATTGAAGAAGGTCTTACGATGACTAAGCACTGCTCCTTTGGGCCTTCCGGTGGTGCCCGAGGTGTACATAATGACTTGAGCTTCTTCGGGATCTGCCGGGCCGAGCGACCTGGTCACAAAGGGATGTCGGTCGTTGTGACGCGAGACTTCTTCCAAGAAGTCAATTTCGAAGGGCAGAGGAGTTGAGGAGCCCACGCACGAGACAATAGGTACGGGGCGATACCGACCGAATTCCAGGTCACGCACCGTCTTCTCGAACTGTGCGCCGCGGATGAACAATCTGGGTCGACAGTGACCGATCAAGTAGTCAAGCTCGTCTGCCGTCTGTCGGAAATTGAGGGGCACAAAGATCGCCCCCAGTCTGGCACAGGCCAGATACACGTCCATGAAGGCCGGCCGATTCTCCAAGACGACTGCAACCCTGTCTCCCTTTTCAATTCCAATGGATTGCATCCAGGTTGCGGTTCTCTCTACTCTGTTCCAGAGATCCCGGTACGTGATCTCTGTGCCCTCGTAGACAATAGCTGTCTTTTCTGGGTACAGCTCACTCCAACGTCTTATCCACCAAGTTGGATTCACAGATTCGATGATCATTATTGGTCCTTACGCTAGTGGGTGGTCAACAGACTCCTGGTTGATTATTGGCGATGAGGAAATCACGAGTCATTTCTTGGCAAGGCTCAGTCGGGTAGCGAGTGTTCTACTGCCTGCCGAGATGACCGAAGCCGTGCTGTCTCGGCCTCGTCTATGTTGAGTTCTTGGTCAAGAGCCACCAGGTAGTCGACACGGGCAGATTCGGTACTAACCTTTCCGTTGACCACGTCCCAGCGTATCTTCTCCGGGCTGCGCTTCCACGGAGCACCGTAGCCACCACTTCCGGGGAGACGGATGCTCAGGAGATCTCCTGCGGTTAGCTGGTCGACACCCTTGGATTTCATGATCTTCTCGGATTGGGCTCCCGGGTTGACTACGAAGCGCCCCATGGTACCCGGCAGGCCTCCGAAGAGACCTTGAGGAGCGAACTTCTGCCGGTCCGCATACCGGGCCCAGCTCACATCGGTCAGGAATCGGATATCCCTTCGCAGCGCTAGCCCTCCTCGGTACTCGCCTGCTCCTCCAGAGTCCGGAATCATCTCGTACCTCTCGATTATTACTGGATTCTCAAGCTCCGCTGCTTCGACAGGGGTGTTCATGAAGCGACCCAAGTGCAAGTCTTGCCCGTCCGGCCCATCCTTGTCCGGGCGAGCACCTGCCCCTCCGCCCTGGATCTCCACATACGCGAACCGCCGCTGAGTCTGTGGGTGCTTCCCTACGAAGCTGCATGTGCATGCCTGTCCGTGGCTTCCGGCTACCACTCGGCTGGGCACAGCCTCACTCATGGCCTTCAGCATGGCTTCAACGATCTTGGTCATTGTCTGACTTCGTGCGGTGACTCCGGCGGGGGGAAGCGGCTTGGTGACCAACCCATCGTCCGAGGCCACAGCTATGGGCCTGAACGTACCTGCGTTCACCACCATATATGGGTCCACGATCCCGATCATGGTGTAGTAGACTGCGCCCTTGGTGCAGGCCCAGGGACAGTTGACGTTGCCAGTCGTCTGTGCGCTGGTACCTTCGAAGTCGACGATCATGTGATCCCCGTCGACTGCAACGTTCACCTGGATGGGCACCGGCTTGTCCTCGATGCCGTCATCATCCAACTGATCGTGGCCCACGTAGCGTCCGGACGGCATTCTCAGGATGGCCTTCCTCATCAACTGCTCGGCATAATCCTGAAGGTTCCTTGTGCTTGTCATGAATACTTCCAGGCCGTACTTGTCTATGAGAGCCTGAACGCGCTGCACACCCCACAACGTGGTTGCAGCTTGCGCGCGAAAGTCATCCAGGGTCTTCTCGGGGATGCGGATGTTGCTGCCGATGAATCTAAAGGTGTCTCGATCCTCCTCACCAGCTCGATAGAGCTTGACGAAAGGCAGCCGCAAACCCTCTTGGTAGATCTCTGTGAGACCGCCGGCAACCCCTCCGGGTACTGCTCCGCCCATGTCCAGTTGATGCGCGATGTTTGCCACGATGGCCCGGAGCTTGCCTTCATAGTGGACAGGCGCGAAGAACTGAACATCGAGAAGATGCTGACCACCCGTATAAGGATCGTTTGAGACAACGACGTCACCCTCGTCGAAGGTCTCTATTACCTCCAGCATGTTTTCTGCGGTCTCCGGAAGACTGAACAGCATAAGGGGGCACAGATTGGCCTGGGCGAGAATTCCTCCCTCGGCGTCAAGAACAGCGCAATTGATGTCCTGTATTTCCTTGACGATTGTCGTCCTGCCCATGCGCATGAGGTTCTTGCCCATGTCGTCTGCTATTGCATCCAACCCGTACCTGATGACCTGCATGGTCACGGCGTCTGCTATGTAGGACATCACTCACTCCAGACATCGATGGCAATATTGCGAAACTCGTCGATTCTTGCGCTGCTCTGAGGCGGCAAGAACGTCGTGGAAATCTGTTCCTCGATGAGGGCTGGACCGGCAATTCTTGCGCCCGCGGGAAGGAGAGAGCGTTCGTAGATGGGTATTGACATCCACCCAGCCATGCCTACATACACACTCCGGTCTTCTTTGTGTGCCGCGAGGGGAGAAGAAGTTATCAGTGCGTGGGTCGACAGACTGATCTGGCGGTTTCGTCCAACAGCTTTTACCCTCAGGTTGATGAACTCGATCGGCTGCGACCTCTCCGAGTATGAGTACACACGTTGGTGGAGCTCGTGAAACGCTTCGATCATTCCCGCCACGTCCTGATCGCCAAGCCTGTCGACACGAGTCAATGGGGTTGTGAGCTCCCAGGATTGGCCTTCGTAACGAAGATCGGCCGACCATCCGAGGACCATGTCCGCCGGCGCCACTCCTTCGTCCGTCAGTTGCTCTCTGCCCTTATGCTCCATCTCGCGGAAGATCTCAGCGAGTTGATCAGGGCGGACATCGTTCTCTCGAAGACCTACGGTGCGCACGAGATCGTGCTGTATGTCGGATACGACCAATCCGACAGCTGAGAAATTGCCGCATATTTCGGGGACTACGACTTGAGGTATTCCGAGTTCCCGCGCGATCTCAACGGCGTGATTGGCAGCTGCTCCCCCGAACGGAATCAGCAAGAACTCTCGCAGGTCGTAACCCTTCTCAACCGAAACTGCGCTGATGCCCTTTGCCATGTTGGCGTTGGCGATGCGGATGATGCTGAGTGCAGCCTCATCTATTGTGACGTTCATCATATCGGCTACATGCACTTTTACCGCAGTCCTGGCCTTTTCGGGGAAGAGGCTCAGCTTGCCTCCGAGAAAGTACTTCGGATTGAGGCGACCAAGAATGACGTTTGCATCGGAAACCGTGGGCAGTACCCCACCCCAGCCGTAGCACGCCGGCCCAGGGTCCGAACCTGCACTCTGTGGACCGACGTAGAGGACGCCCTGCTCGTCCACCCACGCGATGCTGCCACCGCCCGCTCCGATGGTCTTCATGTCCACCATTGGCAGCTTGATGGGGTACTCAGTGACACCGCCCCAGGTAGTCGTGCGCGGCATCCCGTTGTCGATGATCGATATGTCGAACGTTGTTCCTCCCATGTCGGCGCCAATTGCGTAGCTCCGGCCAAGCGCCTGTGTGAGGTAGGCGGCCGCCATCGCTCCCCCAGCGGGCCCCGAATTGATCAGGTGAGCGGCATTACTGCCCGCAACCTCGGCGCTCATAGAGCCACCGTTGCTCTGCATGATATGGAGGCGGACATCTCCGTATTTGTCGGCAAGACGGTCCTGGAGGTTACGCATATAGACGTCGATGATCGGGCCGAGGTATCCGTTCATGACGGTCGTGCAGGTCCGCTCATACTCTCGGAACTCAGGGCATATCTGGTGGGAGAGAGATACGGCCACGCCGGGAAGGGACTCACAGCAGATCTCGGCAACCCGCTTCTCATGGGCAGGGTTGAGGAAAGAGAACAACAGGCATACCACGACAGCTTGAACGCCCTGTCCGTTGAAGTACTCGACGACTTCCATGACAGAGGACTCGTCAAGAGGCGTGAGAACGGATCCATCGCTGCCAATCCGCTCCTTAATCTCTCTCCGGAGATATCTCGGGACCATGGGAGGCGGATTGTCGACCTCAAAGTCGAACGCCGCCTCTTTTGGTCGCGCCACTCTGCGAATCTCGAGAACGTCTGCGAAGCCCTCAGTCGTTATGAGGCCAACCCGTGCGCCCTTTCCTTCCACAATGGCGTTCGTGCCAATCGTGGTTCCGTGGATCAGGTAGTCTCCCTTCACCAAACCGGCCTGCGCAGCATTGAGAACCTGTGCAATGCCCTCCATTACGCCGTCCGCTAAGTCGCCGTGAGTTGTGGGCGTCTTGGCGTACACAAAGCGGGAAGCATCTTCCTCAACCAGTACCACATCAGTGAAAGTTCCGCCGACATCAACTCCGATTCTCAACTCGCTGCCCCCAGTCAGTGCTAGCTTCTTCGCGCCTTGCTCACCCGAAGTGATTTGATTGCCAGATGTATGTTGAAGCGATCCTCTGGATCTTCTAGAGCCATTCCAAGTATTTCCTGTATCTTCTGCAGACGATACTTTAGGGTGTTGACATGCACATGGAGCTTAGCGCTTATATCCTTATGAGAACCTGTCTCTGAAAGAAATACAGTAAGCGTATGAAGCAGATCGGAATTCTTCTCCGCATCATGTTGTATCAATTTGCCAAGTATTCCTATAGCAAAACTATCCAGCTCACCAATATTATTTACAGAAAGCAAGACTGAATATGCCCCCAGATGTTCGTAGTGTTCCACACAGTTGTATTTTCCCATTTGCTGCATGATCCCGACGGTTTCTTTCGCCTGCTCAAAGGAGTCCTTTATGTATTGTGGACGAGCTGCGACTTTACCTATACCGACACAAAATGTTTGTTCAACATGACTTGATACAATATCTATCGTCTTACTTATCAGATCATGAAGGTCCATGTCGTGCTCAGAGTCAACGAGCATAAATAGATTGGTGTTGCGAAAAGTGCTAACGATGCTGCGAGGAGAACACCGTTTCAACTCCTGAGACACGTGAGATAGGGCTGGCTGGGGAAGCACTTTAGAAGCACAGCTCTTGGGGTCAAACCAAGACATATAGACAACGTTGAAGGGTATGGTTATATCATATCCTAAGTAGTTTGCCTTTTCGATAATGGCGGTTTCTGTAGTGTAATTGTTTGTGACCACATTGCAGAGAAAGTCTTGTTTTATGTTCTCTTCAACATCAAGGGCGACCTTGTCGTACAGCATCTTAAGGGCAATCGCGTTTGCCCCGATTGACAGCGCTGCGTGAGCTGCGGCGCGGAAATGAGGATGGGGCTGAACCAAAGAGAGGAAGCCGAGGTGGCGCGAGGCCGCGACCACAGCGATCGTAAGGCGGTGGTCGGGCAGTGATGCTTGGGGAAAGGGGGGCGGGGAAGCTGGTTGCCCGGACTTTGTCAGCCCGCGCAGGAAGTCGCGGAACTCGGGGGAGCGCTTCACGGCATCGGGGAGAGCGAGATGCGACACTGAATCCCCTGCGTCACCAATCCTCGGTTCTGCTGCCGCGAGAGGTCGTAGCACTCTGTTCTCAAGGATAGCGGGCAGACCACTCTCCCTAGCCAGTCTGGCAACTATTTGGCTCAGTGGCCGGTTTTCCGCGGCTTCGGTGGAGAAGACTTTGTGGAGCCTCAGCAGACTTCGGTCCGTGTCGACTTCTTCGCGGAGTCGGAGGTTGTGGGTGTAGAGAGCGAGGGATGAGGCCATGAGGGTCAGGAGTGGCCACACAGTTGACGTGGCTTGCCCCGCGTCTTCGCCGGCCGTGTCTCCTACAAAGAGACCAACGATGTGATCGCGCCGTAGGAAGGTGACACACACAACCTTCGTCACGCCGTATCTCTCCACTAGAGCTGCTGGCCAACTCCCGGGGGTGTCGGACAGGTTCAGGTACAACGGAAGGGTGGGATTAGGCTGGGCGAATACCGCATTGTCGAGATCCAGACTAATGGTCGGCAGAGCAGAGATGGATTCGGCGGTGTCTCCAAATGCCGGTGCCTGGAGGTGCAGTAGTCGATCCTCGTTGTCGAGCAGGAACAATCCACCCCGACTGCAGCCCGTGAAGGCGCAGAGGACGCCCAACGCAGACTCGATCACCGCGTCTCGTTCGGGTTCTTCCGCAATCAGTTCGCCGAACGCGACAATCTTCTCCGATATTGAGTCCATTGGGACCTCGGTGTTTCGGGCTCTTTCCATTCGCACACCTTCAGAGGGCCGGTCTTGGGGCGGCGCGGGCGCAGGTGCAACGACTGTCTCCATACTCAGGTCCACGGACTTGAATTCTGTGACAGCTGATACACCATTGTGGTAGTCCGACATCGACTAATGGTGAAACCCCGCAGACTTAGTATGCAACTAACATAGGTGACGGAGTCTCTATGCGCAATCCACTCTACTCACATAGATGAAGGAGCCAAATTGTGCCCCTCTCACAATCCACTAGATGCATTGCATGACCCTCAGGAGCGATCAATACGTCGTTGCTCACTTCGGGGCCGCCCAGCGTGCGCAGTTGTAGCCGTCTCCTCTTGTCTGGCTCCACGGACGCTTGTACGCTGAAAAGGACAAGGTCCATCGGATTGGGGGGAATGAGATGGCTGCTCAGACTGGAACTCGCGTCACCCGCGCGTTTGCCGCAACTCCAGGAGGCCAGATTCACTACGCGGAGTGTGGACGAGGTTTCCCGGTCCTCTTGTTGCATCAGACTCCTCGATCATGGGACGAATATCGGGATGTCCTGCCAATCCTGGGGGAGCGATTCAGGGCAGTTGCCATGGATACGATTGGATTCGGCGATTCGTACCGGATTGTCGGGAGCCACTCGATAGAGGCGTACGCTTGGGGAGTTCTGGATCTCATGGATGCTTTGAACATTTCGCGTGCGACGCTGATGGGTCATCACACGGGTGGAGTCGTCGCGATCGAAGTCGCCGCCGCCGCCCCCGAGCGTGTGGAACGCTTGGTGCTCTCTTCGACACCGTACGTAGGGCCTACGGAGAGAGATATGAGGAAGACAAGGCTGCCGATAGACCAGGTGACCCCGAGGCCGGACGGATCGCACCTGACGGAGCTCTGGCAGAAAAGAACGGGCTTCTACCCGGATGGACGTCTCGACCTGTTGACCCGTTTTGTGATTGACGCGCTGAGAGTCTTGGACATGGTCGAGAACGGCCATCTGGCCGTGAGTGCATACCGCATGGAGGAACGGTTGCCTCTGGTGAGGGCCAAAACCCTCGTCATGGCGGGATCAGAAGATCAGTTCGCGCTGCCTCATGTAGAGGATCTTCGGAAGAGGCTGCCTGGCTCTGATGTCACAATCATCGAGGGCGGGAAAGTGCCAATGATTGATCAGTTGCCGCAACAGGTAGCCGCGGCCGTACTGGACTTTCTGTGTAATGACGGCTGAGACATCACGGTGCCCGGTGGGGACAAAGAATACGCAGCCTGTAGCATACACAGCCTGTAGCGTAGGCGAGTAGCATTTGTTCGGAACCCACGCATTGAGGATGGGCAACCCCGTGTTTGAGCACCAAGGATTTCCCGTCCTGCCCGGAAGGATGGAGAGCATTCATGTGCGCGGACACGGTGATCCGTCAGTCGTACTTGGCTGCGGCCTCTCGCAGTTTCTTGTAGAAATCGTCGGCAGGCAGGCCTCTGGCCGCTACTCGGTCGATCCACCGGTTTGTCAGTGATATAAGCGCGTCATCGAATTCCTTAGATGTTTCGTCTGATAGTTCCACGACTTTGACTCCTTGAGTCTCTATGGACCACTCAAGAGATGTCCTTACCTGCTCATCAAGTGTTTCGCCAGCATAAGCAGCTGCCAATGGAGCTAGCTCGTTAATAACCTCCTTAACTTTCTCGGGCAATGCATCATATCTGTCTCTCTTCATGACGGCGAGTGCGCTAACCTGGCCCAAAGGCTTGTTTATCACAAACTTTATGCGCTCAGCGTAATTGAAACCCTTAAGTACCTCGCGTGACGTCACAATCCCATCGATCAGAAAGTGCTCCAGCGCCTGCTGGATCTCTGACTGAGGCATGTACACGCCTACAGCCCCGAGAGCTTCCAAGACCTCGGGGCCACCTGGTGTTCGAATATGGACTCCCTCCAGGCTTTCGAGCGTCGAGTACTCGTTGATCGTCTGGATATAAGAAGGCTCAGTGCAGAATGCGGTGATTACCTGATAAGCGCGGAGCTCATCGATGTCTTGATTGGCCCACACCACGTCGAAGAATGCTCGGGTGGCCTGCGAAGAATTGGCGTAGCCCAATCCCGGTAGGTCGTTGAGAGAAAGTAGGGGAAACCTATTGGGCTCGTACGTGACAAACGACAGCCCTATGTCCGCGGCCCCCGTGAGCACGCCATCGAACATGTTCTCAGCTGTGAAGAGTGCGCCACCTGGTATGGTTTGCACCTTCACCTGCCCGTTGGTTCTGCTCTCCATCTCCTCAGCCCACCACTCCATCTGAACTGCGGGGAAGCTTTCGGCGGGCGCGAAGAAGGCATATCTGAGAAGGATCTCGTCGCTGGTCTTCGTGTCACCGCATCCGAGGCATGAGAGCGACACAAGCACAACAAGGGTTATCGAACCTGCAAGGCAAAGTCCACGCTTCTTCATATGTTGAGACTCCCTTGGATTAGTGTGAGCGGGCAAGGTGTGGGGGCGCGTTCTGTTGTCGATTGGTAGAGGCAAGCTACTGTCTATTCCTACCAATAGTATCTCGTGTCGGCAGGAAGGTAATTGTCCTCAGTCTCTATGATTGCACCTGTCAATTTGTGAGTGCCGTCCCTTGTCTCTCCCCAACAAGCAGTGAGCTGGAAACCGGCGCGAGGTGGTGGTGAGCTGTGCACCGTGTTTCTCATGCCGCTTCGCAGTTGACGGCTTCATGGCCAAGCGTCCCACCACTTGTCTGTTCGCTTCTCTTGGGTCGGTCACCACAATACGGCTTTGCCGATTTTGGCCGTAGGTGCCATGTCGGGGAGACGGTTCATTCGCTAATCTCTAACAAGGTGGTGCTGCTTTGGTCGTCTCAACGGGCAGGTACAGGGGCATGCGAGGAAAAGGTTCGTAGGCGAGGGAGAGGAGGGAAGGCCAGTCTCCCGTTTGTCATCGGCAAACAAGTGAGGGCATTCATGAGCAATTACAGACCAGTCCCTTTGGTGGACCGAGACTCGGCACCCTTTTGGGAGGGTGTCAGAAACCACAAGTTCCTTTTGATGGAGTGTTCAGAGTGCGAGCATGTGTTCTTCCCGCCTCGGATTGTGTGCCCTGAGTGCTGGAGCTCCGAGTTGTCGTGGAAGGAGGCGCGCGGGAGTGGTGTAATCCACAGCTTCACGACAGTCGAAGCCGGTGCCACGAGTGGGTTTTCGTCTCTGACCCCGTATACGGTGGCGTTGATTACCCTGGACGAGGGTTGCAGGGTATTCGGAATGCTGAGAGATGCGGTATCTCGTGGGTTGCCGTCTATCGGCGGAGAAGTCACTTGCGAGTTCGAGACGGATCCAGAGTCCGGTGTCGTATTCCCGGTATGGGCCCTCGGAGAGAATGGGGGCGCGTCTTGACCTTCAATCCCAAGCAGTGCGCTGTAGTCGGTATTGCCGAGACAATGGTTGGACGCATTCCCGACAGAGATTCTATGCAGATGTATGCGGAGTTGGCTTCGGCTGCAGTCAAGGATGCGGGGCTTGAGAAGGATGACATCGATGGCTTGATTACGGGAGGGACGTTTCTGCGCAATGTGTTCATGCACAATGCGGTGGTGTCCGAGTACCTTCGTTTGCGGCCCCGATACAGCTCGGGGCTGGTCATGGGTGGTGGTGTGACCTACTGTCACGCCCTTGCCGAGGCGTGCAATGCAATCAACGCCTCGGTCTGCAATACGGTGCTCGTGATGGCGGCCGACCCGTTTCTCACCGCGTGTGCCCACACGGCGATTGACCTCATGGCCGAGTTCTTCGATCCGCAGTACGAATTGCCAATGGGATTTGTGACACCGGCGATGTTTGCGTTTGCGGCCCGGAGACACATGCACCAGTACGGCACAACCGGCGAGCAGTTGGCTCAGGTGGCCGTCTCCCAGCGTAAGAACGCCTCCCTCAATCCGCTCGCCCAGTTTCGGAAACCCATCACGATTGAAGACGTGTTGAACTCCCGGATGATTTGCTCACCGCTGCACCTGCTGGATTGTTCCCCAATCTCGGACGGGGGAGGGGCCTTCATCGTCACGTCCGGTCAACGGGCGAAGAGCCTTCGCAAGGCGCCAGTGTATGTTCGTGGTTACGGAGAATCCCATGAGCTTGAGTACACAGATCCACATCGCGACATCTGCAGCTCCGCAGCCGTCCGTTCGGGGCACGATGCATACGCATCGGCCTGCGTAGGTCCAGAGGACATCGACTTCGCGGAAATCTACGACTGCTTCACCATCACCATGCTGGTGCATTTGGAATCCTTGGGGTTCTGTGGGCGGGGTGAGGGTGGTGCTTTCGTAGAAGGAGGCCGTCTGGAGATCGACGGCGCTTTGCCGACCAACACTCATGGAGGATTGCTGTCACACGGCCACCCGGGTGTACCTGCGGGGATCTTTCACATCATTGAGGCGGTCAAGCAGATGCGAAGAGAGGTAGAGCCGGAGCGCCAGGTGCCGGTCTCGCGCACCTGTCTGGTGCACGGCAACTCGGCCCTATTCCGCGACGCGGCTACGGCCATCCTCTGTTCCGAGCCTCGGGAATGAGTACGGCGGTTCAATCGGATTCGAGGGGTGAACAGACATGACCGACAGTGCTTCGCAAAATGTGGGGGATCTGATTCGAGCGGCATCCAAGGTGACAGTGGGTTCGCTGCTCGCGGAGATGGCCAGGGCCCAACCATCAGCGATCGCAGCACAGGAAGGTCAATCGACGTGGTCATATGGGGAGTTCAATCGTCAGGTGAATCGATGGGCGAGCTGGCTTCAAGGTCAGGGGGTGGCGACCGGAGACAGGCTTTCGATATTGTCTGAGAACAGCCACCGGTACCTTGAGCTTGAATTTGCTTGCGCAAAGCTCGGGGCGATAGCGGCATGTATCAACTGGCGTCTTCTCGACAGAGAGATCGCTCATTGTGTGAATCTGGTTGAACCCAGGCTGGTTCTTGTCTCCCCCAAGTATTCCGAGCAGGTCAGCCGCGAAGAATGGTGCAGTGTCCCCGTCCACCTGCTCGATGAAGAGTTGGACCAATGGGTTGCGCGTGAATCCGATCACGAGCCGGATCATGATGTGGGCCCGGAGGACGCCCTTCTCATTCTCTTCACAAGCGGTACCACGGGATTGCCGAAGGGGGCGACGGTGTCCCATCGCGCCATGATCGCCAGAGCCATGCTATACGGCGTTCTAATCCGAGTGGAGCGCAGCGATTCCTTTGTGGCCTGGAACGGCCTGTTCCATATGGCCGGGAGCGATTTCGCGATAGGCCAGTTGCTGCTGGGCGGTAAGACTCTGATTGTGGACGGCTTCGACGTTGAGGAAATCGCCGCGTTGATCGCGACGGAGAGAATAAGCTACATCGGCCTCCAGCCCGGCATGATTCGGCGCCTGACCGAATACCTGACCGAGCACAAGATCGTGCCCTCGGGCATCAAAGCGGCGGGAGCCATGGCGGATCTGGTTCCGAAGACGGATATTGCTGATGTCACGCGCGCGCTGAATGCCAATTATCTTAACAGCATGGGCAGCACGGAGACCGGCATGTTTCCTGGCACCGGCAACACGTTGGCCATTGGAGTGGAGCCGGTGTCTCTTGCCAAGCATGAGGGCCCATACGGTCTGCTTCGCCTCGTTGACGACGAGGGGAACGAAGTTGGTATCGGAGAGCCGGGAGAATGCCTTGTCAAGGGGCCAACCCTCTTCAGCGGATACTGGAGAAATGAAGAAGCCAACCGTCAGGCCTTTGAGGGGGGATGGTTTCGTCTCGGTGACGTGATGGTGCGGAATGAGGACGGTACGCTGGACTTCGTTGAGCGGAAGAGCTCGATGATCAAGTCGGGGGGTGAGAACATCTACCCCGCCGAGATAGAGAGAGCCTTGTTGCTTGACGAGAGAGTCATGGATGTGTGCGTCGTCGGAAGACGAGATGACAAGTGGGGCGAGGTGCCGGTGGCCTTCGTAGCACGTCGCGATCCCACATTGACCGCTGAGGATACCGGTATCATCGTCACCAAGACATTGGCTCGGTTCAAGAGACCGAAGGACGTGTTCTTTGTCGAGGAAGGCTGGTTTCCGCGAAGCGCCTCCGGAAAGATTGCTAGAAAAGAGGTGAAGGAGCTCTACGAGGCAATGGTGGAGCAGGCGACTCCTGCTGCAGTCGAGTGACTCGGGCTGGAGAGTGACTCGTTTGGCTGTGGCGTGATTGGGTTGGCCATGCCCGAGTGGCCTCTTTCCGACTGTTGAGATCGCGAGGATCGCAGATCATTTACTACTCCTGGCTTGCAAACGGCCGAGACGGAAACAACGTCCAGATTCCTTTGAGAGAAGCGTGCTTCTTGGATCTCGCGGATAAGATGTTTCCCGGTCTCGTCAGGACAGCGCGAATCCCATACGCATTCAGGGACGTAGGAGGTGTTGTCTTTCGGGTGGTCAAGACCAATGGGCACGACAACGGGCGTGTCTGCGAACTCTTGCGGGCAGCAACAACGGCCCATGGAGGTATGAGGCTCGTTGCCGCAGTGGATGAGGATGTCGATATCACCGATACGGAAGACCTTATGTGGGCCTTGACCATGCGGGGGAACTCCTCTTTGGGCGGCTGCGCTGGAGAATCAATTGGCGGGCCCCAGAGCGGACCCTTTCGGCGACAGCGTCCATGTGCGCAATGTGTCAACGCCGGTCGAAACCTGAGCCACTATCGCCGGGCGGATTCGGCTCATTATTCAGGCGGCGTCGACACCTCGCGACGTCGGCGTCTCTTCTTCGGATCGATGAGGCCGTGGCGGACGAGACAGCGATAGATGGAGGAGCGGCCGGGGAGCGGCTCTACCTGCTCTTTGGCCAACTGGTGGCAGATGGTACGCGGACCCCAGAGGGGATGGAAGCGCCTGGGCTCGACTGGGCTGGAAGGTGGTCAAGAACTACAGAGTCGAGTCTTTGAACGGCACCCCAACAGGCAAGTGGCAGACGTATGTCAACGGAGTGCCAATCCAGCAGTACTACCTACAGTCCTCTAGCTACCTGCCGTGTCGTGGCGAGGGGAGAGCCAACGGATCGGGGAACGACCTCCGAGCCAGATACACGTATGCTCAGTATCTCCACGGCGGCAGCAACCTATGGACGAACTTCACCACGTCTGGTGGGGGCGGCTATTTGATAAGTCCCTCGGAGGGGGGCAACGAGTACTACGAATGGCAGGGGAGCAGCGGATACGATTGGTCGTATTTCGAGATATACAACGTCAACTTTCCGCACTGATCACCGACCCGATATGGGACGAAATGATGACTCAGAATGACGCGGGCGGCTCAATCGGGCTTGGAGTTGTGGTCGCGACGGCCGAGGACGGCACCTTCGTGGCGGCCGATGCCTGGGACTTCATTGCCCGCAGGCGGTGCGCCAAATCCGACAATGGGTATCCCATCACGTAGCTGGAACCTGTTCTTTGACGCACTTGACTGGGTCCGTTTCCCCCGACCATCCGGAGTGCCCGAATTCGGGGAGACGGACCCCGTGCACTGTCTAGAAGAGAGTCAACTCTGTGTGAGGAGGACCAAGCGATGGCCCACCGCACGCGGCTTCTGCTCATTGCTGGGCTCGGAGCATTGGCTGTTGTCACTGTATGGGTAGTTGTTCATCCAATCAACGGCTTCGTAATCCTGGCCCTTGCGGCGGCAAAGTCCAACGGGTTTGGTGTTCGACTCGGACCCCTCCCCTTATGGGTGTTTGCATTGCTATGGGGGGGCGTTCATCTCCTTCTTGCCGCCATTCTACGCAGAGGACCTCGCATCTTCATCTGGCTCTTCTCCCTGCAGGCGCTCTTCTTGGTTCTCTATCTCTTCGGGGGCCTGAAGCCCTACCCGATCATCTCCCTTCCGTACTCGGGAACCTTGTCGCAGTCGACGTCATGGACCACCGGAATTGTTGCGCAGTGGTGGGGTATCTTGGTCTTCGGAGCATTCCTGATCGTGGCAGTCACAGTAGACCGACTGTTGCTGCCTCCTCGCGCCTTCCTGGAGAAGTCCCGGATGAACCCAACCGCATCATCGCGGTCTCCGACGAACCTCGGTGGTGAAGCTGCCTCGCTGGCCTCAGACTACACCTCGGCAAACGAGAACGAGGAGTGACCCTTTGAGCGCAGCGGGCTCTCTCATTCCCTGTGAACCACCACCCCCAGCTCCCGCAAACTGGCAAACACCGACCCGATGAGCCGAGCCACAATAAGCGCATACACAATGCCGGCCACCCCTGCAAACGGCGCCACGACTTCGTTGGGAAACTCCACGTACTGAGCCAGGAACAGCAACCCCTCCACGCCGCCAAAGGCGAGCACGTAGGGAACCACGTTGGTTCTGAGGAAGTCGAGGAGCTTCCCCCACTCGAACACCTTCCGGTAGATGGACGCGGCCACCTTGACGATGAGGTCAAGAACGACCAGGGCCAGGATGGCCAGAAGCGAGGCGAGGTCGCCGGAAATTGCCTGGGGTGATCATCCGAGCGGCGTAGGTGAGCGCTTGGACTCGGTTCTGCGGGTTCAGCTTCCGCAGTATCTCGCCCATGTGATACTTGACGGTCCGGGACCACCACCAACCCCTAGGCGTCGGAGGGAGAGAAGGATCGAGGTTGGGGTAGGGTGGAGGAGGCGCTTGGGGTGTGGGACTCTTTGGAGGCGCTTGCGGTCTTCGGTAAGGGGAGAGACGTCGGAGCTCCCGTCCAATCACCGCGCCTGCTGCCCTTCCGCTGCGGCGCCTAGAGCCCAGCCAGCACCCGCATCACAATGAAAAGGACAACAAGCCCGACCACAGCACCCAGGTCGAGGCCCACGGACCCAAAGCGGGCCAGGGGAAGCAGCCGGCGAAAGATTCTGAGGTATGGTTCGGTGAGTGTGTGCAGGATCCGATTGACCGCAACAACGGGACTGCCGGGACGCGCCGGAAACCAAGAGAGCACTGCCCGGGCGACAATCAGCCAGCTGTAGATCACCACCAAGAAGTAGGCAATGTCGATCAAGGTGTTCACTAGCGTCAAACCTCCATGCACGACCATCCACGATCATCCAGGACTGAGTCTGGCGTGTACAATCCGTTAACATCCGAGCCGCGTGCGACCCCCGAGAGCCCTCTAACCGAATCAATGGCATAAGTAAACCCCTGCAAAACAGGGGTTTACTTAGTGAGCCGTGCTGGACTCGAACCAGCGACCATCGGATTAAAAGTGTGTACTGGCGGCTCTTTAGAGGTATCCCTCTAGGTGCCGCTCTCAGAAATCCCTGCACACAGGGCTAATGCTGACTCCCGGCTCCCCGCTCTTATGCCCCGGCTCCGGGCCTGGTTGACTTTCCGTGTACTTGGTATCGGGTGCGGGATCTGCCTTTCTCTCAGTAAGGATCAAGCCCGCCACCCGGCAAGCGGCCTCTTCGGAAAGGGCGGGGAGACAGTGGGAGTAGGTGTCCAGGGTGATGCCGATGTTGGCGTGCCCCAGGCGCTCAGATACCACCTTGGCGTGTACGCCGGCTGATAGTGCCAGGGTGGCGTGGGTGTGGCGCAGGTCGTGCAGACGGATGAGGGGCACGCCCGCTTCCTCTATCGCACGGCGGAAGAGCCGGGTGACGCGTTCGGGGTGGATGGGAGTGCCGTCAAGAGCGGTAAAGGCATAGTCCGTGTCTCTTAGTACCTCGCCTCTTCCCCGCGCTTCTTCCTCTCGGCGCACCCGCAAGTCCGCCAGACAAGCGGATGTAGCCGGATCGAGCGCCACCAATCTCCGCCCCCGCTTGGTCTTGGGAGTTGATAGCAGGGGTTGATATCCACCAAGGACCCGCGTCTGTCGAATGGCCAGGGTGTTGCTGTTCTCGTCCACGTCGCACCAGCGCAAACCGAGCGCCTCTCCCCTACGCATGCCCGTCGTCACCAGTGTGAGCCACAAGGGGTAGAAGGCGCTCTGACTTTCGCTCCCCAGAAACTTCTTGATATCAGTCACGCTCCACACCTTGAAGGGCGTCTCCCCACAGCCAAGAGCCCGGGGTGGGTCGGCGGCGTCGGCCGGGTTGCGGCCGAGCCTCCCCCAACGCACGGCGTCTTTGAGCGCCCGGTGGAGCGTGGCATGGATGCGGCGCACAGTCGAGGGAGAGAGCTTCCGCTCCTTCTTGCCCGTAGGCTGCGAGAGAAGCTTGGCGTAGTAGGCGTTTAAGTGGGCGCCGGTGAGTTGCTGCAAGGGCAGGCTCCCGAAGGCGGGCACCAAATGGTACTCGACGTGACCCTTGTAGGAGATGAAGGTGGTTTCCCTGATGGTAGGGCGGATGGCCGGAAGCCACTCCGTCCTTAGGAAGTCCCCGACCAGGACCTTCGAGGATTCGATGTGAGTCCCTGCGGCAATGGCCCCCACTACCTGGGCCATGGCGCGCTCGGCATCCCGCTTGGTCTTATAGCCGGTGTGAAGCTCCTGGCGGCGGGCCTCTCCGTCTTCTAGGGGCCCCCGGCAGCGAGGGCAACGTTTCAGCCTTTCCCGCTCCAGCCAGAAGCGCTTGCGGCAGACCGGACAGCGCTGGAGCGGCTGGAGACCAAGGTCCACTACGAACTCCCAGGTGGCGCGCTTCTTTAAGTGACCGCGCATGGGGGGCTCTGCTGCCGGGCCTGACCTGTCTTTGAGTACGTCTTCATCATGACAAGTACCGCTCTTATCGGCGGGTAAAGCAAGTCGCAAAGAGCAAATGCTAGTCGTAATCGATGGAGGAATGCGGAAGATGCGTCGAGCAGTAGGGGCGCACGGCAAGGGAGAAGCGTGTCGCCGGGCCTACCTCATGCGTACAGATCGTCCGGTTCGGCCTCGTACTCGTCCATGCTTGCCACGGACACCTCGCCAAGCGGGCGCGCGCGCCGAAGATAGGAGGTCAGCTTATAGCCGATCACCGAGGTCGCATAGGTGGAGAACCTGGTCCCTCGTCCGTAGTCGAATCTGTCCACAGCGTAGTCGAGGGCAATGTAGGCTTCCTGGATGAGGTCATCGTTCTCTTTCCATGCCGCCCGAGAGGTTGCTACGTTGACCGCTAAGGGATAAAACCGACGTACGATCTTCTCTTTGACCCGCCTGTCCCCACTGGCCAGAGCCCGGAAGAGCGCCTGCTCTTCCGCGGCTCCCCCGTGCGGCCTGTCCCCCTCTTCCCTGTCCCTAATCCACTTCATAGCGCTCCTTCTCCCGTCGGCGGGCATCCCGACTCTTCTGGCGATCAGAGCACTTCTCTGAACAGTAGACCTTGCGCGGAGGAAGCACGAGGTGATCGCAGCCATCGGCGACGCAGGTCCTTCCCCCAAGCGGCGCCACCTTGGCGAAGAACCACTGCAGGAAGGCGGCCGAGAAGGCTCCCCGCGGCCTAAAACCCCAGTGCACGAGAGGCAGGTGGGAACCACGACGCTCTTCGGCTATCGGCACCAGAGGGATACGTCCAAGCTCCTCCGTCACGCCGCGGACCACCACCTTCCAGGTGGCCTGCACAAGCTCGCCTTCGTCCTGGGGGCTCCTCCACACCGGGTCCTTTTCGGGCCCGCTCACCTCCGCCGTGTACTTCAGCCAGTAGGTGGAGAAGTCGAAGGGGTTCTTGGGCCGCACGAAGACGATGGGATCTATGGCCTGCCGGGCGGGAACCACGCGCGGGGGACCGAAGTACTTCCGGAGATGACCATAGCGGCCGAATTCGATGGCCTCCACTAGACTCGTGAGCTCCCGAAACCACTCCAGAGCGGCCTCGGCCCAGCCATAGGGCTCGGCGGGTACCCCCGCCTCCCACGGATAACCCAGCGGACCGTAGGTGGCGTAGAAGGAGGCAATCTCCTTCCAATTCTTTTCCCTGAAAGCAAAAGCCAGCTGACGTACCTCCTGCCAGAACTCAGGGTTCGAGAGAGGCGAGTTCACTTCACGGCTGTCCTCCATCGACCCGGAGTTAAAGCAGATGAGGAGCGGGTGCCCGAAGCGCTCAAACTCATCTGCTCCTTCGCCCATCTTCTTCCAGGACAGGCGCGTCACCTTCGGCCAGGTGCTGGCGTGGAAGAGGATCTCGGCATGGATGGTCTCCACATTCGGTGCATCCGGTCGGCCCACGGCTTCTTCCTTCCGTTACCTTTCGTTACCTACATCCTACAGCATCTTCTGAGAAGCAACAATCCATAGCCCCTCCTCCCGGACACCGGGTGGAGGGACCTGGAGGATGAAGATGAGTAACAAGGGCAAGAGACCGGATAAGAGGGACGTGGAGACACCTTCTGGAGGCGGCCACCTCAAGAAGTGGGAGAACCGTATCGTGGCCTGGGAGGTGGTCGAGGCCGAGGTGCTACTGGCGCACCCCATGAACTTCCGCCGCCATCCTGAGGCCCAGGAAGAGGCTCTTCTTAGTTCCCTTAAAGACCTGGGCTGGATCGCTCCGGTGATCGTGAACCGCCCCACCGGCCGCATCGTGGACGGGCACCTGCGCGCCCGCCTCGCCGACGAGAAGAGCGAGGTCCTCCCCGTCGCCTACGTCGAGCTCTCCGAAGAAGAGGAGCGAGAGGCCCTTCTTTGCCTGGACCCCATCGCCGCGATGGCCGAGGTGGATAGGGATCGCCTGCGCGCACTTCTCGAAGAGGTGGGGCATCAAGAGCAGGGCATAGCCGCGCTCATCGAACGCCTGGCCCGCGAGAACAACGCCTTCCCGGTTCCAGGCAAAGACCCGGGCGCGGACTTATGCCACGCCGAGGAGCACCTCAAGAAGTGGGGAGTTGCCCCCGGCCAGCTCTGGGAGGCAGGCCAACACCGAATCCTCTGTGCGGACGCCACCGGGGAAGGCGTCCTTAAGAGGCTCTTTGCAGGTGCGCGCGCCCAGATCTGCGTCACCGACCCTCCCTATAACGTGACCTATGGGGAAAGTCGGCATCCCAGCTGGCGGAAGCGCACTATCGTAAACGACAACTTAGGAGAAGGCTTTCTGGCCTTCGCGGACGCCTTCTGCCGCGGCATCGCAGCCGCTCTTCTTCCCGGGGGCATCCTTTACATGTTCATGAGCGCGCAGGAGTGGCCCACTATCGATAGGGCACTGCGGGCGGCCGGCCTGCACTGGTCCTCGACCGTGATTTGGGCCAAAGACCGGCCGGTGCTCTCCCGCAAGGACTACCACACCCAATACGAGCCCATCTGGTACGGCTGGCGGGAGGGGGCGGCGCGACTATGTCCCTTAACTGACCGGACGCAGAGCGACCTCTGGCAGATCCCCCGTCCGGCCCGCTCTGCGGAGCATCCCACCATGAAGCCGGTGGAGTTGGTGCTTCGCGCGCTTCAGAATTCCAGCCGGACGGGAGACGTGGTGTTTGATCCCTTCTTAGGTTCCGGCACCACCGCGGTGGCCGCCGAAGAAGGGGGACGGCGCTGCTATGGGGTGGAGATCGAGCCCCGGTATGTGGCCGTCTCCCTGGAGCGACTCTTTCGCATGGGTCTTTGCCCCCGACTTATTCGGGAGGGGGACTGACATGGGCGCCGGACAGATACAGCGCTCGCGCCTCCGGGCAGAGGAGCGCCGGGTGCGGGTGGGAGAGATGTACTTTCGCTTAGGCATGCGCCAGACCGAGATCGCGGAGCAAGTCAAGGTGAGCCAGGCCACCGTCTCCGGAGACATCAAGATCCTCCTTAAGCGCTGGCGGGAGGCGACTCTGGCCAATATCGCCGAGCTTAGGGGCAAGGAACTCGCCACTCTGGCGGAGATGGAAAGGGACGCGGCTCTTGAGTTTCAGGCCCGCAAGGATCCGCGCTTCTTGACCGAACGGAGGCTCATCATGAAGCGCCGGGCAGAGATGTTGGGCCTCGACGCCCCCATGCGCCTGGCCGGGCCGGCAGGCGGGCCCTTGCAGGTGCAGGCGGTCCCGGTCGATCTCGGCCGGCTCTCAGATGAAGAGCTTGCCCTACTAGAGAAGATTTTGGAGGATCAAGATGAAGAACCGCATAATCCTCGACTTAAGCCTTGAGGATATAAGACGGGAGCGGACCCGGCGAAAGCCAGGTCCGGAGTCTCTCTCCCCTGAGGCGCAGGCCGAACACGCCATCGCCTGGATCCGGAAGAACTGCCTGATCCAGGATCCCGCCATTCCCGGAGGCATCCTTGTCTTCGACCTCTACGACTACCAGGAGGAATTCGTCTTAGCCTTCCTGGAAGAAGTGGATAAGGCCCGGCGGGGAGAGCCCGCGGGTCTCCGCACGGAGAAGTCCCGACAGATGGGGGATTCCTGGCTCATGATGGCGCTCGAGCTCTACACACTTCGTTTCTGGCGCACCTTCCAGGCCCTGAACATCAGCCGCAAAGAACAGAAGGTGGATGACGGGGGCAGAAACTCCACCCCCGATTCGCTCCACGGCAAGATCCGCTTCATGTATGAGCGCCTTCCGGAGGAGGAGCGCTTCGGCTTGGAGACCAGGCAACTGGCTCTCGTCAATCCCGGGCTCGGAGGGATGATCATCGGCGAGGCCGCCACCCCCAACGCCGGTCGGGGAGGTACCTTCCTCTACGGGCTCTGGGATGAGACTGCGGCCACCGAACACAGCTTCGCTATCCACGCCTCCTTCGAGCAGGCGGTCCGCTGTCCGCACTACCTCTCTACCCCCCGGGGAAGTACCAACCTCTTCGCCTTCACCCGGGACTCAGAGACCCTGCGGAAGTTCCGCCATCATTGGACCGCTCATCCCCTAAAAGGCAAGGGCACCTACCGCTGCCCGGGTGGGGTCTCCCATTTCGGAGCGGGCGAGCCTTGTACCGGTGGGGAGTGGCGGAGTCCCTGGTACGACGCCCAGTGCCGACGCATGACCCCCGAGGCGGTGGCGCAGGAGCTTGATATCAGCTATGAGCGTTCCCTTCCCGGGCGGGCCTTCCCGGAATTCGACGCCTCCCAGCACGCCTGCGTTGAGCTTGCGCTGGAGCCGGGGGGAGTGTTGGTGGCCTCCATCGACCCCGGGGTGACCACGGCCGCCTGCGTGCTTCTTCAGTTCGTGGATATCCCGGGGGTGAGGGAGTGCCGGGTCATGGAGGCCTGGAAGGGTCACGACGCCACCGCCAAGACCTATGCGGAGATCCTTCAAGGTTGGGAAACCCGCTATGGGAAGCTGCAGGTGACGGGAGATCCCTCCGGCTTTGCCCGCGGTCTGGTGGAGGGGCGCTCGGTCTTCGGGGAGCTGATAAACCGCTACGCGATCCAGGTATCGGCTCCCCCGGAACTGCGCAACGTCCCTGACCGCATCCGCCTGGTCCGGGACCTGATGGCCGGACGCGCCGTGGACCAGAGCCGCGTGGGCAGGTTTGCCTACCGGACCTCTCTCGAGGACTTCGCCCGGGATCTGGAAGAGGCCAAGTGGCCGACCGACGCGGAGGGACGGGTGACCCGGGAGACTGATCTCGCCCACAACGAGGCCGAGCATACCGCTGACGCCCTCTCCTACGGGGTGGCCTTCCACTACTACCAGAGGCCTGTCAGTCTGCCACCTATCTCGAACCCCGAGTCTGTCGGCTGCCTGCCCTACACGGCCGGGATGTTGGATATGGAGTTCTAGATTTTGGGGAACGAGGCCAAATCACGTACGCCTTGGACGTCTTCGGAGAGATGTGCATGCCTCCCACCTGCTCTTGGTCGAGAAGCTCCAACACCCCACATCAACCCAGGTGACTGGCAACGTGCCCCGCAAGGAGATCGGCACGTAGGTCACACGAGCGCCATGCAAGGTCCGGGGGTATTCGAAACCTCGTGAAGACGGGCGAACGTACCGGAGTAGACCGGTACGTTCGCCCCAGGATAGACCGGAGCTCAGCTGAAGAGACCTACTCTTTGGTGTTGACCCAGTCGGTGATTGCCTCAAACTCCCCGTCTACCAACCGCACCACATAACCCCACGGCTGCGCATGATGGTTGGCGGAAGACAATGTCACCGGCGGCATGATCCCGCCGCTCCACCAATTGGTGAGGCCTTCCATCGCGTCAATGAAACTCTCGCGGGTGAGGTTCTGTCCGGCGGCCTCCAGTCCAGCGAGTATCAGCTTTCCGTACACAAATCCATAGAGACTGTAGCTGTTGACTTCCTTTCCTGGGTGGTATGCGGCCATTAGTTGCCGATATCCCACCACCCCCGGCTCCATGCTCGTGGCCGGGTCAGCGTAGAAGGCCAGGCCGAGAGTTCCCTCGCCGTGGCCTCCCGCCACGTCCAGAGTGTTGGCGTCAGTCAGGGGACCGCTGGAGACAAGCTGCACGTCATCCCAGCCCAGCAGCCCCTTCTCTTCCAGGAACTTCCATGCCTGAGCAGGGTAAAGGGCCATGATCACGGCATCGGGGTCAGCGTCTTTCAGCGCCTGGGTTTCTGTCGCCAACGTAGCTGGAGTGGTGCTTGCTACCGCCTGTTCCGAGACCACTTCATAACCGAGGGCATCGCTTTGTGCGTGAAGCTGGTCACGGAAGAGGTGTCCGTAGACGTTATCCGCGTACACGATCCCGATTCGTTCGAAACCCAGATCAGTGGCCAGGTACTTCAGCATGTACCGGCATTCATCCTCGTAGTATGGGAAGGAGGTGAACACGTATCTCAGTCCACCTATGCCGCTGGCACCGGTGTGGGGGAAGAGATAGGGAACCTTCTGCGCCTCCATGTAGGGGGCCAGAGCCAGGGCCAGAGGCATGCCACCAAAGTTGTACAGACCAAGGACCTTGTCTTCTTCCACCAGCTTCTGCGCGCTGGCTACCTTGGCCGCTTGGGCTGTAGTGCTCGCATAGGACCTGATCTCAATCAGGCGTCCGTTGATTCCACCCTTGTCGTTTGCGTCCTGGACGGCCAGCTCAAATCCAAAGTCCTCTTCATCCCCAGAGAAGCTACCCGTTGGCCCCAGAATGCCGAGGAGAATCGATGTGCTGGTGACACCGGTACCGGCTGCCTGGACCACACTCCTCAGCAGCAGAGCCGCACCCTGGATGCGAAGCAGGCTGGCCTTGGGTTGCAGGGTGCCGTCCACCCTGCCAAGCAGGATGCTCAAGTCCAGAGCAAACGCCACTTCTTCCCGCAGAGAAGGGCCAACCTGATTTCCATCCGAGAAGTCCGCGAGGACTGATGTGATCTCGGCCGAGCTCAAATAGGTGTCCAGGTCATAGCCGTTCACCGTGGCCGCCCAGCGAGCGATGACAGCAGTCGCTTGCTCTCTGGTGATGGGGGTGTCCTCACCGAAAAGACCGCCCCCCACCCCGAGGATCAGATTGGCAGCCGTCGCACCCTCGACGTACTGATAGTAGGGATCGTCCTTGGGAACGTCGGAGTAGGAAGGAGTGTCAGGGTTGGCCAACGGAATCTCCCATGCCTCCATGGCCATCTTCACGAACTGTCTACGGGGCATAGCGTTGTAGGGTTTCCAGGAACCGTCAGGGTAGCCCTGGGAGATTTGCTCCAGGTCGCCTTCACTCAACCCGTAGTGGGCTAGGTCGCTGGGGCTCACATCAGACCAAGCCAGTGCCGCTCCCACGAGGGCTAGCAGCATGACGAGAGATATCACTCCTGTCACCAGAATCTTGTTTGCTTTCCGCCGCATCAGCCTCCCCTTTGTTCGAAAGTTCGTGCTTCTGTTGTTCTGCACTCGCGAGCACAGACGTGAAGACTGGTTCGCTGAGCAATCCCCCTTTCTTGAGTCCCTTCCTTCAGCGGTCCACGAAGATGCGCTCGAACCGGCCGAAGCACTCAACCCCAATATATGTCTGCCGCACAGGCTGGTCAAAGGTTTCAACGCCAGTTGAAACCTGGGCACGCTCGACGGGTGACGCGGGAGACAGATCTCGACCACACCGAGGCCGAGCATACGGCTGACGCCCTCTCCTAGGGGTGCCTTCCACTGCTACCAGAGGCCTCTCTGTCTGCCACCCATTTCGATCCCCCAGTCTGCCGGCTGCCGGCCCTACACGGCCGGGGTGTTGGACGGCGTAGTAGTGGAAGAAGTAGGCGCGGGGACAGTCGTCCAGCAGGCGTTGGCGGCTGATGGACCAGGAGAAGTCGGCATAGGGTCGGATCTCAAATGGCGCGTCCCGCTCGCTTGCGTCTATCTACGGTCCATCGTAGCAGGGGCATCGGATGGATCCGCATACGCCGTCTCGAACCTACAGACGAGGTGGTCTTGAGCGAGGGTCTCTTCCCGGTGGAGGCGGCCCGGCCCTGGACGGGTGTGGCCCCCGCAGCCCCTTCGCCTCCGCGGGTGACCTTCCGGTTCGCTCCTCCGGAGGTGGAGGAGCGACCGCTGTCGGTCTATGAGGAGGTGGCGGTGTGAACCTGGCCCTGGAACGCGTGTCCCATCTCGCCGAGCGCCTGCGCCTGCCGGTCCTTGCCGCCTCGGCTGCCACGTTCACCCAGGAAGCTGCGGCGCGGGAGTGGGGCTATGCCGAGTTCTTAGAACACGTCCTGGGGGAAGAGGCCTAAGCCCAGGAGCGCCGCACGGTGGAGATGCTCTCCAAGGTGGCGACACTGCCCTTCCGCCGCACGCTCGAGGAGTTCGACTTCGCCTTCCAGCCCTCGGTCAAGGAGCGGCAGCTACGAGAGCTTGCGGGCTGTGCCTTCATCGAACGCAAAGAGAACATCATCTTCTTAGGACCCCCGGGGGTGGGCAAGAGTCATCTGGCAGTGGCGCTCGCCCTGGAGGCCCTCCGGCGCCGGCACAAGGTGAAGTTCACCACCGCGGCGGCGCTGGTGTCCTCGCTTGCCGAGGCGGAGCGGATAGGCACCTTGAACCGGCGTCTTGCCATCTTCACCGCCCCGGCACTGCTCATCGTGGATGAGATCGGCTGCCTGCCCTTAGACGCCCACCAGGTCAATCTCCTCTTCCAGGTGGTCTCCCGTCGCTATGAACACGGCTCCATTATCCTCACGAGCAACAAGAGCTACGCCGAGTGGGCCGAGGTCTTCTCCGGGGACGCGGTCATCGCTGCCGCCATCCTCGATCGCCTCCTTCACCACTCGACCACCATCGCCATCAAAGGAGAGAGCTATCGACTGAAGGACAAGAAACGGGCCGGCCTCATCGAAGGCAGAGAACGAAAAGACTGAAGGGGGTCCGTTTCACTTCGTCAGAAGGGGGTTCATTTCAAGTCGTCCTTGACAAGTAGGCCCCCTCGCGGCTTAGGCTGTCGATGCGGTAGAAGACCACCCCTTCGCACTCGCTGACGAGCGCCCTACCCGCCCGGTGATGTCTGCGTCTTGGAACCACTACGCGACCTGCCAGCCTCTTGGGTGCAGTAGCGCTCAAAGAACACACAAACGGTCTGCTGAAGGGACGATTGACACGCAAGAAGAGACCCATTAGTCTATAGACATCAGAGGTCTGTTGTCTTATGACATCAGGGAGTCTTCTCCGGCAATCGACCTCGCATTTATCCCGAGACGACATGCGAAGGTGAACAGATGTCAGAAAGATTCAGAGAACGCCTTGCCTATGGCCCACCCCTGATTGGTACCTTCATCCAAGTCGGTCACCCCTGCATGGCTGAGTTCTGCGCACAACTGGGACTCGACTTCATCCTCATTGACTGCGAACACTCCCCCATCAGCCTTGATACTACGCAGAACATGCTGATGGCACTGAAGGGCTCTGAGACTCTGGGCCTGGTACGGCTCCCGTGTGGGGGACCACCATACATCGCCGCAAGCCTGGACATAGGTGCCGATGCAATAGTTGTTCCACAGATCAAAGGCGCGGAGGACGCAAGAGAAATACTCGCCGCTGCACTCTATCCCCCGCATGGCCGTCGAGGAATCGGCCCTGGTCGGTCCCTGAACTACGGGCTCGCAATGGCACCAGACATGGACTTGCACTCCGGCACAAGTGTCGTCCTGCAAATCGAGACGCAGGGTGCAGTAGAGGAAATGAAGGACATTTTGGAATTGCCAGGCTTGGACATGGTATTTGTGGGCCCCGGCGATCTCTCATGCGGACTCGGCATATTCGGTCAGTTCGACCACCCAACACTAACCTCTTCCATCACAGGAGTGCTTGAATCCGCTGCCGCCAAGGGAGTCCCCTCCGGCATCTTCGCGATGGATTCGACTATGGCACGCTACTGGATCGATCGCGGCGTCCGACTTGTGACCGTGGCTTCCGAACTCTTCCTGCTCGCGCGGGAAACGAAGCGGACCATCGACGCCATCCGCAACCAGACGTAGCCACTGTAGGAACCAGACGATATCGAATCGGGAGAGGAGCACTCAGGTGAGCTACACGATCGTCAAGACTGATGGAGATGGAAGGCCCACAGATGTTGAGCGCGAGTGCATCGCTGCCATGGGAGGCTTGCTCGAAGAGCACGATTGTCGAACTCCAGACCAGGTGAGAGCGGTTTCGGCCGAGGCCGACGCGCTTCTGGTCCTCGTAGCTCCAATCACAGCAGATGTCATTCGAGATATGACCAAGTGCCGCGTCATAGCACGCTACGGGATTGGAGTTGACAACGTCGACGTCACGGCCGCCGCTCAGGCAGGTATTTGGGTGACCAATGTGCCTGACTTCTGTGTCGAAGAAGCAAGCGACCACACGTTGGCCCTGGTGCTTGCGCTCTCTCGCAGGCTGCTCACACTAGACAAGTCGGTGCGATCAGGAACCTGGAATACGGGCATTGTTGCCGGGAATCCGCCTAGCGTACTCCGCGGAAAGGTACTTGGACTAGTCGGCTTCGGAAGCATCGCCCGACTGGTTGCCAAGAAGGCGTCCGCCTTGGGAATGTCGGTCAAGGCGTTTGACCCCCATCTACCCGAAGAAACGTTTGTCGAGGTAGCAAGGGCAAGCTTAGAGGAAATCGTCGGAACTGCCGACGTTCTTTCTTTGCATCTACCCTTGAATGATGAGACACGTCATATCATCAGCGGTCCCCTCTTCTCAATCATGAAGCCCGGTGTGCTCATCATCAACACGGCGCGAGGAGGGGTACTTCGGGAAGCCGATCTCGTCAGCGCGATGAACCAGGATATTGTCGGCGGGTTTGCGACCGACGTAATGGAGTTGGAGCCCCCCGACTTGAGCAACCCTCTGCTCCAATTCGACAACACCATATTTACTCCCCACCTGGCTTGGTGTTCGCCGGAATCGATGGATTACGTCGCCCACCAGGTGTGCGAGAACGTGGCGGCTGCTTTGCGGGGTGAAAGACCACAGAATGCAGTCGCGGACATCGAGTGAACGCGCAATACGAGAGGAGCAGAGAAGACGAGGACAATATCGGAGGCTAGGACGGGGGGATCTCCCGCAGCCACCGGTCGAACCCCTTGGCCATGGGCTGGTCCCTCAATAAGGCGAGACTCCCGTTCGACAGCTATGACGCCGCTGAGAACCAAGACACGTTCAATACCTACACAGGACGAAAGCTGCCATGACCCACCGACGCCGAGTTGTCTCTCGTGAACTCGCGGACCAGATTCGCGATTCGATCATCGACGGCACCTACCCCGTAGGCACCAGGCTTCCTTCGATCTCCGAAATGGCCACCTCGTTCGGCGTCTCTGTACCCTCCGTCCGTGAGGCGATTCATCTCCTTCAATCTGCCGGACTGCTGAACATCCAGCACGGCAAGGGCGTGTTCGTCCGGGGGAGCCTGAGGTTGACCCCGGATTCCCTGCGTGCACTGGTTGGAGCGAAGCAACTCCCTGTGACAGATGTCTATGAGGCAAGAATAGTGGTGGAGATCGGTCTCGTTCGGCAGGCCATTGAACGGATCACGTCGGAAGAGATTGAAGAGCTCCAGAGTCTGGTCCAGAAGATGCGTTCCAGAGCAGGAGGTTATGAGGAGCTCGCTGACCTCGACACAGAATTCCACCTGAAGCTCGCGTTGGCAACCAAGAACGTGCTTCTCGCAGAAGTCTCAAAGACGCTCCTGGGTGCCATGCGCATGTATGACCACTTCCTTCTCTCCGCAGATATCCATCGTGACGAGGCGATTGCGGGACACGAAGAGATGGTGGAGGCAATCGGGAACAGAGATGTGGACCGCTGTGTCGCGGCCCTGCGCGGCCACTTGGAGCGCGGTTTGCAGATCAATAGAAGGCTTGAGCAAGAGGAACATGACGGGCGGTCCCCTGGGCACCGACAGGCCAGAAGCGTGTCAGCAATCACCTGAAGAGGCTGTCAGCAGCGGCATGCGGAACAGCCTTCCTGCCTCTGCCCGCTTACTCCGCAGTCCCTCTGTGTTGCGGCTACGGGCCCACCTCACCCCAGAACGGTGTCTTCGCTAGCCTTAAAAGATGAGTCCTGGCATCATAAGGGGTAGTCAACTCTTCTGTGATTGGATGCCCCTCTGGCCCATTCCATGAAGACGTACGGCTTCTTCCCTGTGGTCAAGACCCATGCCTAGTTGCACTTGTTCGGCGTCACCTGCACCACCATGGCTTCGCCTTGCACATGAGTGTTCATGAGCTCAGTCGCTTGCTCGACCAACTCCTTCAGGTAACCGTGAGATTGCCCTTGGATCTGGCCTCTCCTCATTACCCGTGAGCAACGCCAGCCGGGACTCGGCGAGGGCGATTCCTTCGACGGTAGCTCGAGAATCGGCATACCGAAGAAAGGCCTCATATGACTCCTTCGCTTGCAACATCAAGCCCAGGCGCTCCTCCGACAAAGCCCGCATGAACCACGCTGACGGCTGATCCACCTGTATCTCAACGGTCGCAATGGCAGCAACTCTCACCTCTTCGTACTTGCCCTGAGCAAGGCAAGCGTCGGCTAATACAAGGTGTGCGTCAACCGAAGACGGATCGATCTCTATCGCCTGCCTGGCAAGACTGGCCGCTTCGCTGTAATTGCCACTCCGAAGGGCCGACATCGCCTGCATACCCTGGTGCTGAACCTGCTCAGATGAGTCTCCGTTTCGCCAAGAGCTCCGTGTGCATCCGGCAACTGCCAGAATTGTACAGGCCACTGGTAGGATAGCTGTCAAGGCGTTTCTCCTCATGGCCCACATCACCTCTCTATGGCATTGCACTGGAGCCTGTGCCGCGCACCCTCGCCGCGCGCCCTCAGTACTCGTGAGGAACCAACACTCGCACTATCATGGGATAGTGCCATGTGGAAAAATGTGGCCATTCGCCGGTGGAATTATGAGCCACTGCGATTCAGTCTCCTTGTTCTGCCTGCATGAGCTCCCTGCCCTTGCCCTCAGGCGGTAGCTCTCTCCGCGCACGACGATTACCTCGGCGTGGTGGACGAGCCTTCCTCAAGGCACACAACTCTCGGAAGGATAGGAGGTGTGCCCGCTCTCCACCCTCAAAGACCGCTACGAGATCGTGAGGGATAGAACTAGAAGGAATCCAAGTAGTCGCTCACCTCCGATTGGGAGACCACGTCGGCGTACATGCGATCTAGGTTCACCAAACTGGCCCAGTGCGAAACCGGTGTATGATCCCCTACTGCTTCCATGGGGACAATGGTCCGGAATCCATATTGATGGCTATCCAAGGCTGTAGCTCTGACGCAGCCACCGGTGATGCAACCCGTAACGACGACAGTATCCACGCCAAGGGTCGTCAAGAGACTAGTCAGGGTAGTCCCAAAGAATGCTGACGCAAATCGCTTCACTACGACCACGTCATCCGATCGGACTCCCAGTCGCGAGTCAAATGCCACCCACGTCGAGCCTTCCACAAATTCCCTTGCTTTGGGCGTCTTGGTTAGCCAATTGAGGGCCTCTACACCCTCTGAGGTGTACTGGCTTCTTACGGCAACAACAGGCAAGTTCTTGCTACGGGCCAGTGCCATAAGGCAAGCTGCAGCCTCTACCACAGAGCTGTATTCACGTCCCATCGGAAGACTAGGATCTGTGAAGCCCTGCATGAGATCGACAGTCACTATGGCTGGTTTTTGACCGTAGCCGATGCGAGGTGATACCCCACCTCGGACATACTCCTCAAAGATTTCAGAGTAATTGCTCACTTCCGCCCCCTCGTCCGTGGGCCAAGAGCACCGTGTCACCACTGCCTCCTGGACCCTTGCGCGCGCTGGTATCGCTACCTACCCAACTCAACTGGCAACCCATTCTCTTGTCAGATTGGGCGCAGACACCAGCACGAAATGGTCCGCAACTTCTCTTCTTACCATCTCCACAAGCATCCCGCGATGATTCCCGGAAGACTAGATGGCCGCCCACGCAATGCCCACTCTGCACGGCCCGATCAAAGTCAGGAGAGTAGTGCACATCGTCCCTCCTGTCACACCATCTCTCGAATGAAATCTTCCATGCGGTCCATGGCTTCGACTACCCGTTCAGACGGCTCCGCGGCGAAACAGATGCGAAGGTACCCTTCGCCCGACGTCCCGTAGAACGATCCACTCTCCAGGGCAACATACTTCTCCGTAAGCAGCCGGTGGCAGAACTCGGCCGACGTGAAGCCCAGGCCCTTGATGCTGGGGAAGGCGTAGATCGTTCCTTGGGGCAGGTGGCAGGACACTCCAGGCATGGAGTTGAGCCGCCCGTGAAGGACATCCCGGATGCGCTCGTATTCGGCCACAGTTTCCTTCACGCAGGTCTGCGGTTCGGCGACCGCGGCCAGTGCCCCGTGTTGTCCGAACAAGCAAGGGTGCGTACTCTCGTTCATGGTCACCCTCATGATCTGCTCCAGCAGCGGCCTGGGGGCCACGGCATAGCCCAAGCGCCACCCCTCCATCGCGTAGGCCTTGCTGAATCCGAACAGACTGACCGTCCGCTCCCACATGCCAGGAAGCGAGGCGATGCTTATGTGCTCGAGTCCGTCGTAGACCATGAACTCGTAGACCTCGTCGGTGACGACAAGCAGGTCGTGCCGGATGGCGATGTCGGCAAGCTGGGTCAGCTCGTCTCTAGTGTAGACCGTTCCGACCGGATTGACAGGGTTCACCAGGAGCAGGATCTTCGTGCGCGGGGAGATAGCAGCTTCCACGCGGTCTGGATCCGGGCGAAACGCGGCACTCAAGGGCACTGGCACGACCGTCCCCCCGATGATCTCGATCTTCGGCGGATGTTGAGGATAACCCGGCTCCAGATGGATCACCTCGTCGCCGGCATCCAGGGTAGCCATAAACGTCGCAAACGCCGCCTGGGTCAGGCCGTTCGTTATCAGAATCTCGTCCGCGGTGGCATCAATCCCATTCAGAGTACGGACCTTGTCCGCCAAGGCTTCGCGCAACTCGACCACACCCTGAAGATTGCCGTAGTGCACAAGGCCCGCGTCGAGGGCATCTTTGGCCCCCTGCTTGATATGGTCCGGCGTATCAACCGAAGAGGTACCGAGCTCGAGACGGATGATATCCGCGCCCGTGGCTTGGAGTCTGGTCGCCTCTTCAAAGCTGCCAAAGCCCTTGTTCTTCTGTGTCTTCATGCGTTCAGCGATCCACTGCCCCGCTTCGCTCATGTCTCCTCCTTGACCGAGGGGTTGTCTGATTTGCCCGGGCGTTGCAATCACTTTCGACTCCCTACTCCTGTCAGGGGCGAGCCTGGTTGTGGGGGCTTGCAGCTGCATCCAGAGCCTCGAGCACCGCTTCTGAGACCAGCGGAAGACGGTACAGTCGCACGCCAACCGCATCGTCCACCGCGTTGGCGAGCGCCGCAGCCTGGAGCGACACAGGAGGTTCGCCCACGCCCCTTGCCGCGTCCGGGCCGGTTGCGGTTGGCTCCTCCACAATGATCGAGGTTACGGGCGGCATGTCGGCCGCGGTGAGCAGCTTATAATCGAGGAAGTTGGGATTGATCACAGTCCCCTCCCTCATCTTCACTTCCTCCGTCAATCCATAGCCAAGACCCATGGCCACTCCACCTTCCAGTTGCCCCTCTACCCCCCGCGGGTTGATGGCCCTGCCCACATCCATGGCCGCCGCCACGTGCCGCACATGGATCCTGCCGGTGTCTCGATCCACCCACACCCGCGCCGCCTGTGCGCTGAAAGTGGGGGCCAGGAAGCTCGGATAGACGAGACCACCGCATGAATCCGGATCCCAGGAAGGAAAATCCGCCAGGAACGATGCTTGCCCTTGCACTGGACCCTCGGACTGCGTCCGACCGTGCTTCGCAATATCCGCCAGCGTGAGCGCGGGCCTGTCGTTTCCCAGGATGCGGACCGCGCCCGGGACCAGTTCCAACGAGTCTTCCGGCACTTCCAGGATGCGTGCCGCCCGTTGCAGGATACGATTGCGCAACTCAAGAGCCGCCATCTGGCAGGCACGGCCCACGTTGTAGGTCATGCGGCTGCCGCCGTCCCCGTGGTCGTAGGGTGACGTATCCGTGTCGCAGGCGGACATGATCACGTCCTGCGACTTCAGCTTCAGTTCCTCGGCCACCAGTTGAGGAATCGAGGTGTATTTGGCTCCCGGTCCGATATCCACGGCCCCGGTGATGAGGGTGACCGTACCGTCATCGTTCAGGTTCGTCACGGCCGAAGTCGCCCAGCCGCCGCTGGTCCACCAGGTTAAGGCCAATCCCACGCCTTCATCGGGTGCTTTCCCATTTCCATAGCCGATCTCCGCCGCTACTTTGTCGAGACATTCGCGCAGGCCGACACTCTCGAGCTTCTGTCCGGCACCCAACACGTCGCCTTCGCCCACTAAGTTGGCCCGGCGAAACTCAAGGGGGTCCCAACCCATCTCCCGGGCAATGATGTCCATCTGCGACTCGCCAGCGAACACCGCCTGCGGGGCACCCGGAGCTCGGTTGGAGCCGGAACTGGTTTTGTTCGTGTACACGGCACGGCCGACGAGGTCTATATGGTCAATCCGATAGGGACCGGTTACCAAGAACATGCCGAGGTTCATGGCAGTGGGACCGTCGGTGGAGTAGGCGCCGGTATCGAAATCAAGTTCGGCTCGGCGTGCCGCAATCCTCATGTCACGAGTGACGCCGGTGGTGATGCTGATACGCGAGGCGTGCCGTGTGGTGGTGGCCTGGAACTCATCGTGCCGGCTCATGACTATCTTGACCGGGCGTCCACTCTTCAGCGCCAGGAGAGCGGCAAATGGCTCCAACGCCAACTCCAGCTTCCCGCCAAAACCGCCACCGACATGCATGTTGATGACACGGATGCGGGTCATCGGCCAGCCCAGAGCATGTGATATGTAACTCCGCACACCAAAAGGCTTCTGACTGGTGGTCCAGATGGTCACTTTGCCGTTGGCATCCGCCTCTGCCAGACTCGCGTGGGGCTCCATGTAGCCCGGGTGAGTGGTCTGCGTCTCAAAAGTGTGGGTGAACACTCGGTCGCAGGACGCCAACGCTGCATCCACGTCACCGCGCTTGACAAAGCCAGTCGCACAGACGTTGCCTTCGCCCACGTCCAAAGGCCCGGCCTCGTACTCGCGGAGTCTCTCGTGAATGAGCGGCGCGCCGTCCGCCAATGCGTCATCAAGATCGTGGACGGCAGGAAGATCCTCGTATTCCACCCGCACGAGCGACGCCGCCTCTTCTGCCAGTTCAGGTGTCTCCGCAGCCACGAGCGCCACCGCTTCGCCCACATAGCGCACCTTATCCCTGGCCAGCACTTGCTGGTCGCGCATGGTGACGCCATAGTAGAAGTCCGGGTTCAGCTCCGCCCCCGTCACCACCGCCGCCACGCCGGGCGTCGCCAAAACCTCCGACGTGTCCACCCCCAGCAAGAGTGCGTGTGGACGCGTGCTGCGCACCACGGCCCCCCACAGCTGGCCGGGGCGGGAGATATCCGCACCGAACCTGGCCGTACCCGTGACCTTCTCCACCGCGTCCAAGCGGGTCACGCTGGTCCCGAGCCCTCCCTCTTCTCGCACGCACTCCTCGCCGCACGCCACAGCCTGAATGGCTTCGACTATCTTGGTGTACCCGGTGCAGCGGCACAGGTTGCCGGCGATCGCCTCTCGAATCTCAGACTCGGATGGGTGTGGATTCCGGGACAACAATGCCGTGGAGGTGATCAACGTGCCAGGTGTGCAGAAGCCGCATTGCACCGCCGCCTTGCTCACGAAGGCCTCTTGCAGCGGGCTCAGCGTTCCCCCGCGAGCCAGTCCCTCGATGGTGGTTATCTCGCGGCCTTCCGCGTCCCCCACCAGCGTGAGGCACGAGTTCGCGGGATCGCCGTCCAGCAGCACAATGCACGCACCGCACTCGCCGTCGCCACAACCCTTCTTGGTCCCGGTGAGACCGAGACGCTCGCGCAGGCAGAAGAGCAAGGTTTCGCCCGGATCGGTGTAGACGTCGCGCTCCACGCCATTGACTCTGAGCCGAATCTCGCGCTTCATGCTTCCACCTTTCGCGTCGCGCGCCCGCACGCTTGGGCCAACGCCCGGCTGGCCGCGACTCTCAGCATCCGCTGCCGGTACCCCGGCTCACAGCGGAAAGACCCGGCCCGAGGTCGGCACTGTCCTGCGAGCAGCTCGGTAATGTCGTCCAACAACTGCTCGTCCATGGCACGGCCGCGCGTCATGTCATCGAAGCCGTCTACCAACACGGGAGAGGGAGCCGCCGTCCCCAGCGCCAGCCGTGCTTCCGTGAATCGTCCCTCATCGTTCAACCGCACCATGGCCGTAGCGCTCACCAGGGCGATCTCCATGGCCTCCCGACGGCCGAACTTGACAAAGGCCGCACCGTGGAGACCCGGGTGCGGCAGGCGAAAGGCCACGAGGATCTCCCCCGGAGTCAACACAGTCCGTCCGACACCCAAGAAGAAGTCTCGCAGGGGAACCGTACGCCGCGCCTCACCGTCGGCAAGCACCACTTGCGCCCCGTACACCAGCAGCGGTCCGGCCGAATCGGCCGAGGGCGCCGCCGTACATACGTTGCCGCCCAGGGTACCGGCTACCCGCGTGGACCAGCCGCCCACCTTCCGGCAGGCCTCAGACAGAGCTGGGAAGACCCGGCGCAACTCCGCGTCGTTCGCCACCTGGTCGTGAGTGATCCCCGCACCCAGGTGGAGGACTCCGCCTGCACCTGAGCCAGCGCCACCCTCCGGATCACCGACTTCAGCCAGGGGTGGTTGGCCTTCCCAGCGCCGCTCGCGCAGCTCAGGCAGGGCGCGCAGGACAACAACACGCTCGACCCGCCGCCGCCCATCCGCGTGCGCGGAAATGACGTCGGTTCCCCCGGCCATAAATACCGCTCCCGGTTGCCTGCCCAGGGCGCTGGCCTCTTGTAGCGTGGCCGGCGCCACGTATTCCGGTGTCATGTGAACCTCCCTGTTCACTCAAGAAGCGTCCAATGTGGACGATATGCCGTCATACGGATAGGAGCCACTCTCGAGCCCGCTCGTACGCAACAGCGCTGGGGGTGACACCCCTCTTCTCCGCCTCATCGAAATTCCGATGGGTTGCAGCCGGCACCAGTTCGTCGATCCTGCGCCGAACATCATCCGGCGTCGCGGTGTCGCCACTGGTGTAGCCTTCGATGGCAGAGAGGATGCCTCCGACATTGTGCACCCACTCCACCTGATACAGGATGCCCCTGGCCTGCAGCAAGTCGGCCAATCTCAACTCATCTTCATCATCGGTTGCGGCCAACGCGTTGTTTGCGGACCCCACCAGAATCCGGCACTTCATCTCGGGAATGGTTGCTTCGGTGACCACCCCGCCGACGGCCGCCGGAACCAGTATGTCCACCGGCCAGCAGACGATATCGAAGGGAGATACCGACTGAATGGAGTGACCGCGAGCCGGCGGGTAGTCACTAAGCAGAGCTCTCACTGCCTCGTCTCGAGCATCCGCAACCACCAGCGCCGCCCCCTCGGCAAGCAGAAGCTCGCAGATAGCTCTACCCACCGAACCGAGACCCATGACACCGACCGTCAGACCGGCGACCGACTCCCGCCCGAAGACACGGCCGCACGCGATCCGCAAGGCCTGCATCGTACTGTAGGCGGTATGAGTGCCGCCCAAGCCCACCGAACCGCTGGTGCTGCCCCTCAAGTTCGGCGAGTAGCGGCTATTCACCACGTCGACCAGATCGAGAGTCAGCCCCAGCTCGGGGCCGGACAGCGACCTGGTCCGATCAATCGCATAGGCCAGGAATCCAGTGACCTCTTCGTCGTCGGTACCTATGGGGGGAGCGACGACCACATTAGCGCTGCCCCCGAAAGGCAGACGGATTGCCGCACTCTTGAAGGCCATGGCTCGAGCCATTCGGAACGCTTCCCGAAGCACCTCGGCTTCGTCCCTCTCTGGATCGTAGCGACGCGTTGCTCCAATTGTGAGAGGATACAATCTATTTCTGGCACCCCGCCAGCTGGAATGCGCCACGTGAAGGAAGCGCACGTCGCACTCAGCAAGAGCCCAGCCTTCGACCAACTCCAAGCCGTGCTCGACCACGTCCGCGCACACACGGTTCAGGTACTCCGCCAACCCCGCTCGCTCGAATAGCTTCCCCGTCTCTTCGTGACCGATAAGGGCTACCTCTGGATCTAGTACGGAATAGCTGCAGAAATCGTGCATGTAGCGGTCCCAGTTGAGATCGCCCCATTCCCGCGAGCATGACACCACTACATCGCCCTTCCATGGGCGATTCTGGATTCGGAAGCTCGTACACCCCGCATCCAGAATAGGCCCGAAGAGACTCGCCCTACTGATACAGCTGTTCACGTTGGTCGACTGCATCTTCGGCATTGGAACAGCCCCCGCCTTTCCTCGGCCATTGCCGCTCTACTTGTGCGCCCTAGAAACGGGATTCGATGAGTTCAGCAACTCTTTTCCACGCAACATGCTCGGGAGAGACGAGTGCAAAGTGATCCGCTCCGTCGATCTCTAAGAACTCCACTTCCGGCCGCCCCTCTTTGTAGGCTCGATTGAGGTCAACGATGTCCGGATTGTCGAGTGTCCCCTGAACAAGAAGCTGAGGCGTAGTGACAGGGAGCATCGATGGGCATGCAATCCTATACCGGTCTGGACACGCGCCGGGCGTACCTCCCATGACAGCACTGACGGGATTCGCACCCAAACCTATCCCTCGCTCACCGGCATGAGTCATGTCCACAATCCCGGCGAGAGAGACGGCCCACGCCGGTTTGACGCGGGGTAGACTTCCGGTCGCTGGATCTTCCAGAGAATCCCGCGCCGCGGCCCACAAGGCCAGTTGACCGCCGGCGGAATGTCCCACCACGGCAACCCGCGTCATGTCCAGATTGTGGGTGTCCGCCAGCTGCGCAAGATGATCGACACCTGCGGCCACGTCTTCAAACGTCTCCGGCCACCCTCCGCCACCGCCCGGCCCGGTACGCCTGTACTCGATATTCCAGGTGGCAAAGCCGCGCTGCGTCAAGTCGACGGCCAGCGGTTCGATGGTGTCACGCTCCCATTGCTCGAACCAGTATCCACCGTGCAGCAGCGCCACCACCGGGAAGGGGCCAACCCCTGCTGGCAAGCGCAGCTCGCCCACCTGTTCGGACTCCACGCCGTACCTCACCTGCAGAAACGGCAACTCCCATCGGTACTTCGCAACCTTCATCGCCCAGTGATACCCGACAACACCCCTGCCCCTGATCAATGCGCGCTGGTCGCTGCGACGTGCTGAAGCCGCCTCCAACTCGAGCCACACGATCTTTCGGTGTCCACCTGACTCCAATTCCTCGACCAACCGCCGACATTCGGACCGCGAAACGACAACGACGCACTGTTCCTTGGCCGTGCTCTCGACCGAGCGAAGAAGTTCCTCGTCGCTCTCCGCAAAGCGAACCTCAACTTCCGCACTCGACCCATAACCACCAGCCGGACCGGTCGGACCAGATTGGCACCAATTACGGACGCTGCCCCGATGGACGACCGCGTCAGCAGCATGACACACACGTATCGCACCCACACTCATCCCTCCTTCGGAATCAGCAGCACTCTCTAGAACAGCTCCGGGAGTATCCATCTCGGCACAGCCAATATGACATCCGGCAAGAATACAGACACCAAGATGACTGCCAACACACACAACCAAAACGGTAGCATCGCCTTAATCATTGCTTTTGTACCTATATTCGCTATCTTGCCCGCTATTAGAAAGCACAGACCGTATGGTGGGGTAGTAAGTCCCATCGCCAACGTCAGTACTATGATGAGACCCAAGTGAATAGGATGAATTCCAATCCTGTAGGCAGTATCCAAGAGCATGGGGGCAAACAAGACAATCGCCGGGAACCCATCCAAGAATGTACCTGCAACCGTGAATAGCAGGACCACGAACAGCAAGAAGCCCCAACCAGGGACTTGAAGTAACTCCACGAAGCTCCTGATCGCCTCCCCCATGCCGTAGTAAGCCAAGACCCATCCAAGCAAGACGGCCGAACCTGACGCCAACAGAGGAAGTGCATAGAACAGGAAGGCACTCCTCACTATGCCAACCAACTGCTTGAGTGCTAGATCCCTGTACACCACAAGAAGTACCAGCAGCGTGTATATTAGAGCCACGAAACCGGCCTCTGTCGCCGTGAAGATTCCCCCGGTGACCCCCCACACGATGATGACAGGGATCAGTAGGGCCGGAAGGGCCCCGAGCACGATCCGCACCTTTCCCCGCTTCTTCTCTCCGAACTGGACACCGGCGACAGAATCGACTTCCTCTATGGTGACGCCTTCATGCCGGTCCAATCCGTGCCTTCGCGTGTACAAGAAGTTGTAAGCCATACAGACAAGACCAAGAAAGACTCCAGGAACTACTCCGCCCAAAAACATCGCCCCAATTGAGACGTTAGCATAAGCCGAGTACACGATCATCAGCATACTTGGCGGGATGATGCTCCCAATGGTCGACGTAGTCGCCGTGATTGCAGCTGCATATGCAGCGGGATACTTGCGCTTTATCATCATTGGTATGAGGACAGAGCCAATTCCTGCAGTATCGGCGGTCGCAGTACCTGAAACGCCTGCGAATATCATGCTTACCACCACATTAATATGGCCGAGGCTTCCTCTGATCCTGCCCACAAGCAAAGTTGCCAACTCAAGTAATCTGGTTGTAATCGATGAATTTGCGGCCAGGTATCCCGTCATGATGAAGAACGGAATAGCAAGTACCATGAATATGTCCAAGCCACGGTACATTTGTGTGACATAGTTGATGACATTCAAACCGTCGATAAGGAGTCCGGCAAATGCTGTTAGGCCAAGTGCCACGGCCACCGGAAGTCTGAATGCGATTAGTATAAAGAACCCTAGGAGTAAGAAAATGGCTATATATCCATCGGCCATATCGATCCTACTCCTTCGTGACTCTGATAATGGATTCGCTTTCTCGGTCCGTAATGTTGAGTTCAGACGCTGAGATAGTCTGTCGATGGAGGAACCACTTCATGGTGACCTCAAGCACGAATAGTGTGCCGAAAGCTCCCATTGCAATGAGTGATGCATAGCCCCAATTGAAAGAGATGCCTGTTACCGGGTAGTTTCTTGCTACGTCAGCAATGAGGGTCATGACGCCGGTTATAGCGAATAGAAGCAAGTATCCGAGGGTGGAGAGGTAGATTGCCCCATCGTGCAAGGTCGCCATCTTGGAACCGGCCTTGAATCTCACGATATCGAGTTGTAGGTGTTCCTGATGGCGGAAGCCAACGGCGGCACCGACGTAGACGGACCAGAGGAAGGTAATTCTAGCGATCTCGCTACTCCAGGGAAAGCTGGTCGAAAAGAGCGCCCGGCCAAAAAGCTCAAGCCCTGTCATGGAACAAAACACGAGCAGAAACAGTAAGCCGAGGGCAACCAGCAGCTTCTCGAGAGCATCGTTCAGACGGGTGAGTCCATGACTGAGACGATTGGCCATGTCGCCTCCTCCTTTATCCAATCATCACGGGATGGTGCGGAGAGTGATTCGGGAGCACAACCCAGGTGGGAGGGGGCCGGGCAGCCTTCTCACTCTCAGAAGACTGCCCGGCAGGGGGAAGCGGTCTGCTACTTTCGCTTGGCCTCAACTAGTTCCATGAACCCCTGCATGCCTTGTGCCTCCACCGTCTTGTCGATGACAGGCTGGATCCTTGTCTTGATGTCCTGAATGAGCTGGCTCGACGGTTGGGTCACAACCACGCCCCACTTGTCGAAGTTCGCAATGATCTCGGCGTCTTGTTCCTCTCGGAATCCGAGCCATGATTCCTGTGCGACCATGAAGGCGGCGTCCACCTGCTCCTGAAGCTCTGGCGAGAGAGCATCGTAGGCCTCTTTGGAGACGAACATGAATGCCGTTGAGTACTCGTGTTCGGTCTCAAGATAGTTCTTGGCGACTTCCTGATGCGAGAAATGGGTGTAGCCGGTGGGTGAGTTGTCAGCGGCGTTGATCATTCCGGTCTGGAGGGCGCTGTACACCTCCGAGAAAGGCAAAGCAATGGGCACGGAACCTATGGCCTTCCATATGTCAGACGCGACCGGATTCTCAACGATTCGGAGCTTGAGTCCTTGGAGATCATCAATGGTGGCGACGGGATCTTTTGAATAGAGATTCCTCGCACCCATGCAGGCAATGGCCCCTACGCGGAACGCGGCGTTATTCTCTTCTAGGAGTCCATTCCAGTAGGCGTGTCCTTCGTCAGATTGCTGAACAGCGGCCCAATGCTCCTCCGAATCAAACAAGAACGGGGTGGAAAGAAACCCGAACTGTGGGAACAGGGCGCCCACGGCACCTGATATGTGAACCCCCACCTGCATATCGCCGGACTTGTACAGCTCCAACGTACCGCTTTCGTCGCCCAGAGCGCCGGCGCCTTTGATTTGCAGAATCACCATTCCGCCCGTACGCTCATCCAACTCGTCACGAAGCACTTCGCCGACCAATTGATACACGAAATCGGCTGCGCCCATGTGGCCCATGGTCCAGGTGACCGGCTCAGCTGTAGGAGGCGCAGTGGTGGCAGTGGTTCCGTTGCCGGACGCAGTCTCCGTTGTGGTCGTGTTCGAACCCCCGCAGGCACCCAAGAGTGCGACCATTGCGATCGCGATAAGTGCTACAAGGACGCTGACAACCTTCGTTCTGAACGCTATTGTCTGGTTAGACCTCACGTCTTCCCCCTTCTTGGATTCCGTTGCTCCATTGCCGATCAGTGGCGGTCTGGTGGTCTGTCCACTACTCAGCCTACAAGCCCCCAGAATTCCTGTCAACCAGTTCAGTCACGGTCATGTTCTCGTATCGAATCATTCCCCTTCCCTAGATTCTCTTCACGGTGCACTGGTGGTCTGGTGGTCTATCCGCAACTCATCATAGAATTCCTTCTCTGGACTGTCAAGCAAATCAGCTGCAACCGTTACCTTAAGGACCAGCTTGCTCCGGTCGGAACGTGCTCCCTTGCCTGCGGAGCAACTTGCTGCGAGAACAAGCAGCCATCCACTCGGGGCATCCAACCTCTCAAGCTGCGATGGTCAGGAGGTATATCTGCAGCAAGAGTTTGGAGTGCGGGCCGTAAACGCATGCACCCCATTGGTCTCCGGTTTTCCATGAGTATCATGTCTGTAGCGTTTCGCTCCGAAATACCCTCTTGATTGCTCTCGTGGTTCGGGATAGCATCACGGCGATCTTGGTGGTCTGGCCACAAGGCCGCCTCAGCATTGCCAGCCGAGTGGTGAATCATCTCGAGAGAAGATGGCGTGGAAGGCGAATCTGCTTGAGTCAAAAGTTTAGGACGCTTAAGCACCCCACGAGGCTGTCGGATGACGCCGTAGATCAAATCCTCCATTTGGTCCAAAGTGGTCACTTGACACCAGGCGAGCGCCTGCCATCTGAGAGAGCTTTGAGCGAGCAACTAGGCATCGCGCGGACGTCAATTCGCGAGGCCGTTCGAGTACTGGAGACCATCGGTACACTGCGTGTTGTTCCTGGGCGCGGGACGTATGTCTGCGAGAAGGCACTGAGAAACGAAGCTTCGTTCGACGACCGGTGGATTCCGGCTCATTACCTTGATTTGTTGGATCTTCTTGAGATGCGTGAGGCGCTCGAAGTGAAGGCTGCCGCGCTTGCCGCCGCGCGATCCTCGGACGAGCAAGTCGAGCAGCTCTACGCCAAACTTGAACAGGAGACGGAGGCGGTCAGAAACCAGGAGATTGAAGAGGCCGTCCTGTTCAACGCGGAGTTCCACAACCTGATAGCGCGAGCCAGCGGCAACGAGAGGATTGGCCACGTGCTGGAAAGCCTTGAGGGAGTGGCGCTAGACACCCAGAAGCTGGTGGCCCGTCTGCAGGGTCGGTTGGAACACGGCCTTGTTGAGCACAGGGATATCGCCGACGCCATCCGTGCTCACGATGTCGAAGGAGCCAGTAGGGCCATGTTTGCCCATGTGAGCCAGATTCAGGCGGAACTGCGTTCCACTCTGTCACAACATCGCCCGCAGGCTGTGTCCGATGGGCGAGCAGCATCGACCGAACCCTAACGGATGGCTCCCACCCACCTGATGAGACCGAAATGCGCCTCTTTGGTGCCCGCACCTGACTCTTGACGGTCGTTAGCTTCGAGTCGTCCGATGCTTTTGGAACGCTCCCGCGCAAGCTCTTGTTCCGGTTCGTTCAGACGTCTCGTGCTGGCTCCAGCAAGTCCGCCGCCACAAACAACGTCCTGCTGCATCCCGCGTCGCCGAGATTGGGCTCTCGACTTCCGATGATGCGAGGACTGAAGGCCATCGGCTCCGGCGGATCGAACCGGGGCATCTCGCAGTTTCCTCGACGCTTCCACGAAGAATGACGCCACTTGGTAGCCCATCAGGATCGACCAACCCTGCCAGAGGCGACACAGCTGCTTCCGGAAGGCGGGCGGATCTCTTGAGCAGCGTAATGCTTCTCGGGTTCTTCACTGCCCTAATGACTCAGTCAGCCATCCCTGCTCTCAGCGCACTCCTTCTTGAAGAGTGGAGTCTTTCTGCGTCTCGGCTCGGACTACTGATGTCTGCCTATTTCTTGGCCTTTGGCATGATGCAGGTTCCGGCGGGGGCTTTCGCCGCCCATTGGGGCGGGAGGGTGGCTCTGGCAGGTTTTGCCGCGCTCGCTCTTGGGGACATGTTACTTCTAGTCGGCCAGGACTACACGACGCTCGTCTGCGCCCGTGTGATACAGGGCTTTGGTGCCGCTGTCATGCTTCCAACGGCCGGCGCCCTTTCAAGTCGCCATATCCGAATGGACAAGCTTGGGCGCGGCTGGTCCATAACCGGAATGGGTGCTGGGTTCGGCAACCTGTTTGCACTCATCTTCCTCCCTCGGTTGGCAGTCTCTGGCGGTCTTGTCGCAGCCTTCGCGGTTATGCTCGCAGTCACCGGGCTCGCCGCACTAGTCAGCGCCCGATTGCCGGAATTCCTTCATCTGCCCTTGCCCCGAACTGCGGCGCCTACCCCCGCGTCTATAGCGCGGAATGTCAAGACGATCGTAGCTTCTCGAGGCGTTGCCTGGCTCGCGCTGGTCAACCTTGCTGCGGTATCGTTTGGTGTGGGAGTAGTGACTTGGACGCCGTTGTTTTCACATGATCTCGCTGGCGCTTCAGTCTCCTTCGCTGCGCTTCTCACGGCCGGCTATGCCGCCGGGCAGCTCGCCGGCGCTCCACTGGTTGGTCTGCTGATCACGCGTATTGGGCACGAACCGCTGCTCATTGTCGCTTCTGTAGGAATGTGCCTCTGCGGGGTTGTGGTGCCTTTCGCGACAAGCTGGGGACCGATTCTGGTAATAACTGTGACTACAGGCGTGCTGATGGCGGCTTCTTTCGCTCCAAGCTTCGCCTTGATTCCCCGATATGTTGGACAGGCACATGCAGCACTCGCGTCCGGAGTCATCAGCGGGATAGCTTTTCTCGGTGCACTCACCGCCCCATGGCTATTCGGGCTCGTGCTCGACTGGGGTTGGGGATTCAGAGTCGGCTACGCACTGCTGAGTGTTTTCGCGACCGCTGGAATAGTGGCATCAATATTCCTTGCGTTTCTGAGGGCTAGAAGCAGGCCAGAGTGTTGAACCGGCTGGTTTCGCTTCCGCGGTTGAGCAAGACCAAGCTCTCGGCCGCCACGGAAGAACGGGAATGATTCACGGCACATTCATCGCGCACAGTCACCGTGCCGCAAAATCCAACAATCGCACAGCACTTCAGCCTGCTCCAGCACCGTCTGCATCGTTGACGTGAGAGTTCTCGACGGCTCCTTCTCTGGTCGACACCCCCCATCAGACCCTTCCTGAGGTCTGCTTCGAATATGGCTGATGCTTCATGTACGGTAATGATCACTATCGCTGAGCAAATGATGGCCCACACAGAATGCCAGGTATGTACGGCCCCAAGGGCTACGACCGGCCCACTGTGACCAAATGGTGCTCCCTACCCCACTCCAATCGCGCCTACCTACAACCAATCACTTGCTATGAGACGCAGAGAGCAGCACAAGCCGTGCCGCCCCTGTTCTTTTCTTCTACGCGAACCCTGCGGGAGTGAAGTACCGTGACCGCAAGTACTCAAGGTGGGCGGCGTCGGCAGCCGGGTCGTGGCAGAGTCGATCGAAGACCTCTTGATAGGTGATCGCCCTGAAACCAAGTTCAGGATCCACGCGGCGGGCGAAGTCCTCGATCTCGCCCGCGAGGGCTTCCGACTCAGGCGCGTCCACCTGGTACCACAAGAGCATGAGCTCACTCTTCGAGTAGTACTTGCGAAGGCCAAGCACGTGTTTTAGGAGCTGGGCCGCATCTAGGTGTCGGTACCCGATCTCGCCCGCGGTCATGGCCTCGGCCAATCGCTGACACCCGGGCAGACCGTAGGCCGCCCAGAGCTCCCGGCCCCCGGCGAAATACGAACCTGCGAAAGCAACGTCTCTCTGATAGTGCTGGTAGGGCTCGGTGAACTTGGACTCCACTCCCCGGGCCCAGCCGTCCGAGCCAACAAGCAAGACGTCGAGGGTGGGAGGAATCCCGCGAAGACCGGTTCTTAGTTCAGCCTCCAAGCGCACGTCCTTAACCGGTTCCGTCACCCCGAGCACCCGGCTGACGGCGGCGGGATCGGTTGAGCGCAGGTGGTCGAACACGTTGCAGACCAGAGCCGAGGAGGAGTGAAGAGCGCGCATCTTGGCCGGCTCGTTCATCTTGTCCTCAAGCTCCTTGCCCGCCCCCGCACCAAACTCTTGTAGCGCCCGCGCCGAGAGAGGAGCAAAGAGGTTCTCAGCAAGCGTGGGCAGGTAGCCGCGAGCATCGGCATGGCTTCCCCGCTCATCAGCCCAGCGGCGTTGCTGGCTGCTCACAACTTCGAATGCCCTCATCAGCACCCTTCCTTCCTTTGGCCTACTTCAGACCAGCATACCTCGACCCCGACCACTTAAGCGTTGAACCAGGCGAACAGCGAAGGCGCGATCTGACGCGGTCCGATTCTTCGCTCAGCCATGAATTCCTCGATGGCCCTTTGCGCCTCGGCAAGAAACACCGCATCATAGACGTCGTCTGGCGGCCGGATGAAGATCTCCACTTCATTGGACCTCCCCAGCAGCGCCTCAAACCCGCGAATCACCGCGATGAGGTTAGCGTCACACTGCCGTTCTGCGGGTTCGGCGAAGAAGTCTATTCCGTGTCCGCGGCTTCCCTGCAACCCCGCCTTCTCTTTCCAGCTGAACTTCATACAGCCCTTATCTCCCCCTTGGAAACAATGTGTGGTTCCCTTTGATTCAGAATCTAGCATTCAACACCTGACTGCAACACTAGCAGTGGGTTCGGACGGAAAAAGGAACCGGCCGTTCCGGTCACTGGTATTTCTGCTCATGAGCATGTTGGGGACAAGGGCGAACGCCGCACGCGTGATGATCACGCCATGTATGGAGGTGCACCGTCGGCAGGGTCCGGGTAGGATGAAGAGCAATGGACACGCTCGAACCCAGCCGCATGCTTCTGGAGGTGGCCTCCTGGCGGGTAGCCACCGAAATCGCCCGGCGACATCCCCAGGTTCGGTTGATCGAGACACATCCCGGAGGCGGTCAATACGATTGCCTCCACATACTTCTTGAACCCGAGAAAGGTACTGCCTCCCACGGTATTGCGCTGAACAGACCGGGAAGCGCTCACATCCAATTTGGTGGCTACGACTCAAAGGACATAAGTTGGACTGGGTTCTGGACGGACTACCTTGCCGCCGACGACCCGCGGGATGTGGTCCAGCGGCTGTGCGGCCTGGCCCGGCTGCCACAGGTTTCCCAGCTTCCCCGGAGCACTCGTCCGGTGCTGGCATATCGCTTTGTCGCGGCGTTTCTTGCCTCAACCGTCTTTGGGCGAGCCAGATGGGAATGTCGTAGCGGCTATTTCGACTCATCCGGAGAGGACTGTTCGTTGCGCGATGACTGGTTTGCGGCCTACCCCAAAGCGAGAACGAGACTTCTCGACCTGCGCTCCGACGACTTCCTGCGCGAGCCGGGGTACCGCTTCTGGTTTCTTGTCGAATCCGGTGAGCCGAAGCTGTGTCTAGAGACGACCTCACTGGCCTGGGATCTGCACGCAAATGAGTTCGACCTCAAGAAGCTCTACGGTGTCCGCCGGCGGGTCTGGCCGGTTGTGAGCTTCGTGGCCGGGGATCTCCTTCCATGAGGACGTCAAGGCCGAGGCGTTTCTCTCGTCCCACCCGGCCGGTGACGTCGATATCCTGGACCTGCTAAGGCTCCTCTTGACCAGGGTGCACAGGTTCGCGCAACTCTCACTCGGCATCAGGGCCGTCGACACTGGCCGTCTCTTCGCGGATGCTCTCCGCCACCTTCCACACCACAGAGAGTACCTGGTGGGCCTGGTCCAGCGTCTCCTCGGTGAGGGGAAGCGTGAAGGTGTAGCTCCATGATCTTTTGACCCCGGCGATATTGAGCAGGCCGGCAGCAAGTTCCTCTGCCGCCTCGGTTCCCCGCACATTGGTATCCAGATAGCCCAGTACTTGGGCGGTGGGGGATTCGTTGGCTCCGGGCGGATAGCAGTAGAGGAGGGTCTGGAGCTTCCCGTTAGGCATCCTGACCCGCATGCTGAAGCCCTTGGTTCCCCAGAAGACCACCAGCCCCCGCTCTTGTGCCTGGCTGATGAGGTCTTCAACGTAGTCGCGCACTTCGACAGGACAGGCGGCGATCATCTCCGCCTTGGTGGTGGGTCTTTGCGGAGCAGACTTCGCGCCTTTGGTGCGGGTTACCTCGGTCTGACCGATTATGCGCGGAACCATGGCCCGCAGATCACCCTTCACGTATTGGCGTAGTTCCACCCCCAGCACCTCGACATCATTGAGCTTACCGTTTAGGAATTCGATGATGCGCCTAACCTCGCGGGGTAGCTCGTCGGCCACAAAGAGGAGGCGGAGTCGGCCGTTGCGCATGTTCTCGTCGACCAGGGACCAGAACGACTCTATTGTGTCGGTGGCATCCTGGATCCCCGTATCCGCCCCCAAGAGCTCGATAATGGCCTGGTCCAATGCCTCTGATCCGCCGTGTTGTTCCACAGCCAGACCCCGAATACGATCGGAAGGCCAATACACCTCCACGTTGGCGGCGTACTCGAGCAGCTGCCCCACCACTTCGCGGCGAATGCGGGTGTCACTACTTCTCTTCACCTCCACCAGGGTGGGGACTCCCTGCTGATCCAGGAGCAGGTGGTCTACTGACCAGCGATTGCATGCGCCATCGGCATCCGGTATGCCCGCTTCTCTCTTCACGAGAAGGAACCGCACTGGCTCGTCGGCACCCATCTGGTCCCCGGCAAGGAGGTCGGGGTACTGCTCAATGAGCGCCTGAAGAATGGCCTCGTTCTCGTAGTGGTGCCTGGATACGGTGGTTAGACCGCCGCTGCCTGTGAATAGAAAGATCTTGTCATCCTGGGTCATTGTTCCCCCTGACGCCTGTCGGGCCCGTCCAGACTTCTCTGAATAGCCTTTGAGGCTTACTCGACGGTCAGTCCCCCAGTTCTATGAACCACACGGTGGAAGGAGGAACAACAAGGCCCAGAGTCCTGACAAACCATTCATCGCCTTTCCTTACGGGCAGCACAACCATCTCTCTGGTTCGCACATCGTGAGCGCCGGCCACACTGCCGTCGTCAACGACTACCAGGTTTACGGTTGCACCAGCACCACCCCATCCTCTCGCGTCAACGATGGCCAAGCCATCCCGGTCTGCAATCCGGTGTGGAGTGACCGAGTACCTTGAGTCCAGAGGATCGATTTGAAGAGGTATCTGCTCCCAGCTGCCTAGCTCTAGTGCTGGCGCGTCTGCACCGTCCTGGGCAAGCACCTGCCACGAGTGGCCATTCCAGATGTAGGACTTCTTGTCGGTGGAGTCGTAGTAGGCGTTGTTGAGGGCAGGATCGCTAGGAGAGGCGGCAAGCGTGCCTAACCATGCGATAGAGATACCGTCGGATCCATCAGTTCCGTCTCGGCCAGAAGCACCCTGGAGGCCGTCTTCCCCGTCGATGCCACCCTGGGCGAGTACCTGCCAGGCAATCCCATCCCAGACGTAGGACGTTCCATCCGATGTGTTGTAGTACGCATTGTTTAGAGCCGGATCGCCAGGAGCAGTTGCCAAGGGGCCTAGCCACACGATGGATACGCCGTCCTTGCCGTCGACCCCGTCCGTTCCATCCTCACCGTCTTCTCCCACAGGACCTGTTGGGCCTACTTGGTTCCACTGAAGGAGGTATTCGCTCTTCTTCAACTCAACATCGGGGCCCGGCACGATCCTCATGGATCCATTCTTGGAGTTGACCGCCGCATAGATGACGTCACCTTCAGGCTGTTGCGAGGCAACTGCCCACGCGGCACCAATCGCTCCCATGACCAAGGCTACGAGCAGTATGGCGATGATCCGGTACTTCTTCATGAGATCTCCCATCAGTCGTGCAGTAGGCTTCGCGAGGAAGGAGTCCCTATCGTCCTCAGAAGCGCAGACTGTTTCCGTTACTAGTTTTGGTCATGTCTTCTTGCAAGGAACCCTAGACAGTCTATGCTCGTGTTAGGACGAAGAATTGGGACAGCAGCAGCTCGCTCGCAAACCGCCGGCTCACCCGCAAGCCCCAGTACCTCGAACACCTCCCCCCCAGGTCAACACCTTCTCGGCCGACTCGCAGCGGTCGGCCGTACGCTCACCACACCCGGCGAATTCATCGAGTTTCGCGCCGAGATGGATCCCGTCATCGTGCCCACCGCCTGCTCGGCCGTGATATGCACCATGAACGAATGGTGGCTGCCGATCCATCCGTTTCGGAGCCACGGGAACTCGACTACCTCGCGATGATGACCGCCACCCACGTGTGAAAGATGCGCCCTCCTGTCAAGGTCAACCATGACCCTCCGTCGGGTGGCCAAGACAATCACGTCGCAGACCACAGCGAGCCAAAGGCATACGCGTCGTAAGGGTTCGCGCCGTGAATGCGGCAGTGTGATGCCAGGCCAGCAAGAGCAGACGTCACAAGGCTCTCTAGCCAGGAAACCGGGTACGAGAGCTGCCATGTCTCACTTCGAGGCCCCGATTCCGGCTCCAGATCTGTCATGTGCATGTAGTGCGGAACACGAGTCTCCGGAAAGGGCCAGGGATAGCCGGGTTCACGGAATTCATGAACCAAGTTATTGCGGTAGATCCAGAGCAAGCTGTCGTGACGCGCGAAGTTGACAGTCACCCTCTCTTCATCCGTGACGGCGACGGTCATCAGAGTGGCTGTGTCGATGTCGGCCGAAAGGAACTGCGGCCTGCCACTTTCCCATTCGCTGACGGCGGACGAGACGAGATCGTAAAGATCGCCTCCAGCAATCCCCTGTTTCTCGAGGCGATACAGGATCTGAGGGAGGCCATGCTCTCTAGTTTCAGGCCAGTTCCCGTGTTCATCCAGGAGCTTCTTGAACCTCCGGCCGTTTCCGAGCTGAGCATCGCCAGTCAGGATCGGCGAGTATCTGCACTTGCCAATGGTCTCCAGCATTGAGAACAGCAACGGCCTCTGGAATAGCTCTCGTTCGAGAGCCCGAACCTCCACGAGCTCAGCCTCAAAGTGCGAGCAATAGCGAGCAACCTCATCCTGGCCATTCACTTACTGTCAACACCTTCCTCCTCTTGTCGCTAGCGAGACTAAGCGCTCTGTGTATCAGCTCACCCGTCCCCCACTATCGCTCTGTTGCGAGCCCTCTTACACGCAATTGGGGCAGAAGGTCGGCTTTCGACCGCGCGCAACCGCATGCTGCCACTCTTGGCCGCACTGGCCGCAGGTGAGCGTTTCCACCTCTACAGCTCGCTTGGACGTTGGTCGTCCGTCACGAAGACTCGGGTTCCGGGCAGAGACTTGGGTGGCAGACAGGCGCGCGGGAATCAGGGCCCCAGGTTCCGCCCGCAAGAAATCCATGACGTCGACGACCGGAATCCCCCACTTTCGCGCCTTCTCCGCCTTGCCGGACAATGAACTCGGATCTGCAGCAACTACCAAGTCGCAACCCGACTTGGTAACTGAAGAGACCGGGCGCAGTTGAAAGCTCTCTGCCAGTTGGCAAAGGAGGTCTCGCGGGAGTTCGGTGCCGTCGGTGTGACAGGCTTCTCCGGTGAAGCACACGGTCATACCGGAGACCAGCAGAACCGAAGCGCCCGATCCTCCGCATGTAGCCTTGGCTGCCGCCACAGCTTCCCCAGGAAGGCCAAGTACCACGGCGAGTCGCTCGAGCAAGTGGGCCTCGTCGTCAGTGACCATGCCGTCTCGCACCGCGGCACCAACCAGCTCGTCGAAGTAACGCCGATGTGCGCTCTCAACGTCCTGGGCGCTCATGCCGAGCTCTCGTGCCAACGTCTTGAGCCCGGCGGACTCCTCAACCGATAGTTCAAGATCGGCCAACGCCCAATCGAGCAGGTCAAGGTACGCGAGGCTGGGGCCGCGTTCCGCCCGGAGACGAGCCTGAGTCGCAAGTCGAGCGAGGAACGGCATCTGATTAGACTGATCCCCTAGCACATCACGGCGGAGTGTCCGAGGACAAACGCGGCCGTCCAATCCCTCCACGGCGGCCGGGACATAGCCATCGACCCCTCGCACCATGGTCTGCAAGAGAGCCGCGCTCGCTCGAGCATCAGCGAGCGCACGATGGTGATGAGGGAGTTTGATTCCCCGTCGCGCACAGGCTTGATCGAGACGCTCTCCACACGCCGACAACGTGCATACGCCCTGCCCTGGAAGCAGTCTTGCACGCAGGCGACCGTACTCAGCTACCAGCATGCGACTGTCGAAGGAAAGGTTGTGGGCCACGAGAATCGACCCGTCCATCCGAGCCGCGAGCGCAGAAGCGACCTCGTTGAAGCGTGGTGCCGTAGACACCATTGAGGCGGTGATACCGTGGATGCTTGTCGGGCCGACATCGCGCTCGGGATTGACCAGTGTGTCCCACTCGTCAACGATCCGGCCATCGGCCGAGACCGTCACCGCTGCAACTTCGACCACTCGGTCCGAGGTGTACAGCCCTGTCGTCTCCACGTCGACGGCGACGAACTGCAGGGGATGCGCTGGCCAGACTGGCATCGGTCCGTCCTTTCGGGATGCGACAGTATCTCCCGACGCCGCGAGACGGAGCAAGTCGACCGTCCGTGGCGGGCTCGATTCACTCTAGCAGACGACTCTGGGGTGACGTCAATCGCGGGCCGGACGAAACTGCTTGTGGAACGCCACGATCGGGTAATGGTGATGGTCATGTCGCGGTCCCTACGCGAGGGCGCTGAATGACGTCTTTCCACGCCAAAAAGGCCCGGAGACAAGTGAGCAGATTGCGCCCGGCAACAGGGCCCGCCTGGCGCGAAAGTGGTGGCAACAACCCAACCTACTCCAAGTCTGCCTCCACCAACGCTTCCTTAGGGGCCCTCATGTATCGCTGCACCGTGGAGGACCGAAGCAAGATTAGTCGGTTCCGGCTCGCCCGCCATTGGCCTGGCCTGAGCTGGACTTGCGCCGAGTAATCCTTCCTCACAACCTCAATCAGGCGCGTTCGAATCTCGACCTCTTCGACGATAGCCTGCAAGACACCGCCCACGTCCGTGGCGCCGATAACGTACACGTCTTCAAAGCCATCGTTTGAGTATTCGACTATTCTTCGGACATAGGGCCATATTCCCTGTTCGGCCAACTTCTCCGCCTTGGCTACAATCACCAAGCCACATTTGCAGAAGTTGCCCTCGTAGTACATCTGCTTTGTCTCATCGCCAATTACTCGATTTGCTCGCGCGGTCAGAAACCTGAGCAGACCACTCACTTCCTCCTCCACAGCCTTGCGTGCTCCCCCGGAAGCCACTTTCTCCCCCAGGAAGACGAGCTCTTGTACGAACACTGGAAAGAAAAGCCCCGCACGGTCCATGACGTCGTAGGTCTCGACCAGATGACAGAGACCTTCGTCATCGAGTGTCGCGGGTCCCATGAAGACGGAGAAGAACTCAGATGCAACCGCCGGGTTCCCCTGGTCTAGCAGCCGTCCCGTCACGAACAGATCCATTGACTGCTTCTGGCTCGTAGTCATGTACAACTTGGCTCGCGGCAAGAACTTCCGCGAAACGTACATGAGTGCAGCCCGCGATAGGTTCTCTCCTTCGGGTCGCGCGGGATTCAGATAGATCACCACGTCGCCATCTGCCTTGAGAGCACTAGTGACGTCAGTGTCGGACTTCACCCATGCAATTCGCGCGCCGCTCGGATCCACATGATGAATCGATCGGTATGAACAGACAGCGAAATCGTTGATCCGCGATTCGAGTTGACTGGAAAGCGCCCTTCGCGCAACGCCTGCATTGGCCCAGCCAAAGAGCGCCCCGATCCTGCCGAGCCAAAACATTGTTGCCTGCGGATACATGAGTGCAAGGACGACCAGGGCAATCGCGATGGCCACGGGCGTCCCCACCTTCAAGAGAGTCGCAACGACATTGCCCACGGCTAGCGGCCCTCAATCCACAGGATGAATCGGCCGACACAGACGGCCTGCATGCAGACGGCCTTCACAGAACCGGACTCCTTGATCAAAGCGTACACGGTGGTATCGTCCACACTATTTCCACAGAACCTGCATTCCATCTCGCCGCGGTCGAACTCATCGCGGATGCCGGCGTTCTCAAGAAGTCTCCCTAGACCTGCAGTATCCACCGCCGGGATCTCCTCGCGGAACGCTTGGACGGTCCAACGAGCGCGAACCGTCTGGAATAGGTCCTTCATAGCCAATGTAATCGCCCTTTCTCGACGCTCCCACGCTATCCTACTCGGTGTTAAGCGAGGCAGCTATCTCTTCTCTTCAACCGCTGCCGTGCGCACCGTCGCCACCACGAGCTGTTGATAGTGCGCAGCCGTGGAGCCCCTGTGCCAGCACGCCAGCATACGCGGGTCCACTGCCCATGGACCAGCTTGGCATCGTGTGGCCGTCATCACCCTGCCGCCGTTGAATAATTAGCTTGGAGGATGATCGGACAGCGCGCAGGCTGGCCAGGGGAGCCAAGGCCTTCTGGGTAGCTTCGGCCTCCGTAGGTTCGTGAACCCGCCCTACCATTGGCGGAGATCGACTGCGGAGTCCGCGCTTTCCTCAATGTGACCTCGCTCAAAGCTCTTCAGAACCGCCATTGTTCCATCGCGATTGACCTTGTCGACGAAATAGACCTCTCGATTCCTGCACTGATGACAGGACCTGACTTGAACGAACGGGTGGAGCGTCATCCATCGCTGTGAATCAACCTCCACGAACAGGTCACCGTTGTGAAGAGCCGAAGCCAATACGGCAGCGCTATCCATATTGAGTTCCTCGCGCCTCAGAGCCGGGTGGTCACCAGCGAGTACTGTCGTCGAGATAGCGAATCGGCGGCCGTCTCGATGTTGATCTAGTTCCTCGACAAGCCTGATTGGATGCCTTGTCAGGAACGAGAGTTCGCGCACGCACTTGTTCAGATGACACTCCGCCTCGTTTCTCAGGTCAGCGAGCGAGGTCTCGTCGTCTCCAATTCGGTGGTGTTTCCAGTCATTGAGCAACTGTGAGATCCTCTCGGCGGATTCTCCAAAGCTGTCATGTCGAGTCCGATGAGGCGCTAGTCGAACGAAAGCTTGGGCGATAGCACTGCCGCTATAATCACGGAGTATCCTCGTAGACTGAACAAGAATCTCCCGCCAACTGCCGGGAGAGATGCCCCCCACCCACTTCTCGGCGAGTTCTGCCAGGCTCTGCCTCTCTTGAGGTTCAATCAGGGCAAGCGAAACGCAGGCGGCAAATGCAAGAACATTCTCGGCTATCCGAAGATGTTCACGGCAAGAACGATCAAGCCCCATCTGGGTTTGCAGCATCCGATAGCCATAGGCGATCGGATAGGGATAGAAGTTGGCCATCTGAAAGTCTGGCCTGTCGGCGAGGTCGAGGCTAACCCTCATTACCGAAGCCCTTTGCGACACCGCGTCAATCGAATGGCGGGCCTGAGATTCCCCCGCGGAGAATACCGCCTGCCGCTTGAAAGAGAGATCCTCAGCCGCTGCACGGAGAGCCTTCTCCGTCGAAATCGAAGCAACCCACTCTTCCTGGGTCTCCAGGTCAAACAGCGGTACGGGGAGCTTCCGCAAGACCGACGGAGCGACAATTGCGACAGTCATGCCCGTAGCACCAGCATTCATCAGCACCCGAGCCTCAGCCGACAACAGATAGTCGACCAGATACTCGGGAAGCACTTGGTCTCGATTTGCCGTAATTGCCACCAGCCATTGGCTGAGGGCGACACGCTCTGACCCGAGGTAGAGAAACGCAAGTGGCGAGTCCGGAAGCGTGGAGAGGATAATGTCACCCGACTGCGCGATAGTAAGAGACGCCGCTTCAGAATCGACCCTCTGCAACTGGCTAACGTCGAATGCCGCTTCTCTTGCCGCCTTCAGCGTCAGTAGAGGCATCCCATTCTCAGCAAAATGATTCCTTCCCGGGTGGCGGCCGACTCGCAGAACCGCTATGTCGCCCAGTTCCTTCACGTCGGCAATCAACCTGAGTCGCTGCACGAGTGCTTCTAAGGCGGGATCGTTTGCAGCCACTGCCCACGAACTCGACCTTCCGAGCGATTCGACCATCATGGGCCCCGGCGTGCTGTCTCGGAGCCAGGTTTGTAGGGACCTAAGCCAGCCGGTCTGAGGCTCGAAAGCTCGCTGCCCGCTGGGAACCAGATCCATAAGGGTTTGGGGACGGTCTCCGCCAAGGAACACCAGGGCTGACCTGACGCCGGCCTGGTAAACAGTGAAAGGAGGCATCTGAATGACGGCTGCCACACCCCAGCGTTGACCCCATGCCTGTCTGGCATCTCCGTAGCGAGATCCAGACAGGACATTCATTGGAAACACCGCTGAGACGCACTTCGCGTCATCGTTGGTCGCCATCGTATTCAGGAGAAGCGCCGGATCCCCGAGTCCAGGCTGGCCAATCGGAAGCGATTCATCGAGAATCAGATGGAACGAGCCCACATTGCCCAGCTGTTCGGGAACGCTGTCGAGGTCTGCGCAGAGGAGACGCCTGAAGCCTCGATCACTCACCGCAACGCCGAGAGCCGTGAGACCGAGTTCAGCGGGAGATGGAATGTTATCCATCTGACGAACTTCGCCTGTGGCCTTCTCAAAGATCCATGTCGATCGGTCGCCAATCAGAACGACGAGGGGCGCCTCGGGAAGGGCCGTACGCCACTGATCTCGGAGTTCACGAATCCTACGTTCGCCGTGAGGGCCAGGCTTGGCTTCGATCACAGCTGCGATCTGGCCGGTCTTTGGATCGATAACGGTCATATCCGGGCGGACACCCGGGCGGGCACTGGCCTTGTAATCCGCGAGTAGATTGGTCGGGTCCCATCCGCGACGAGTCAACTGCTCAATCAAGGATGGTGACGATCCGAGTCTTCCCCAGTAGTCGTCCGGCCTGATATGGCCCAAGTTGACAGTGACCAAAGGCAGATCGACCGAGAGCTGGCCCCAAAGGTCCGGGTGTTGAGTGACAACAACAACTGTGTCTACCTGCACCTCGGCGGGGCGGAGAAGCAGCCACGCAGGAAAGGCCGACGTCGTTCCGGAATGTCTCTCAGCTCCCACAATTCCCCCTTCAGTCTGTCTAGGCTGGCCTGGCCCAAACCCGGTGTGGATAACTCCGCTCGAGCGCTGGCTTCCCCATCGCTCACTCCAGTGGCTATATCGAAGACGGCTTCTTCGTCGGCGACAACCGCCTTCGCGTGCAGGACGCCCGCGGGACCGTCGGGCTCCATGGAGCGAGGGTCGTAGGAGACGCGAGGCCGGGTGGTACCCGGCCAGTCCTTGCCCCAGAGGCGCTCGGCGAAGCGACGCACCAGATCATCTGGCGTCGACGTGTCGTTCTCGCCACGTTGGATATTCAGGAGGAGTGACATCGAGTGCGGGGACAGCGTCCATGCGGTCGGCCAAGATCTTGAAGGCTTGGGAGCCGTCAAAGCGTGCGAAGCTGCTGGCCCACACGGAGACTTGGGTTGAACCTAGAAGCCCCTCATAGACTCGCCGTGTATCGCGGGCGTAGGCGCCCGCCATCTCAGGGCCGGACCACACGAGATCGGGCAGCGGCGTCCGGCCGACAGCTCTATCGATCGTGCGAAACCAGGCGGCGCAGCCACGGCCGGTCATGCCCATCTGCTCGAGTTCGCTCAAGGCAGCGAGCACGTCCTCGCCGCGTGCAGGCCACATACAGCATGTGTCGCTCGGAGTTGTACATCTCTTCAGGGTCCGCGTCATCAGAAGCTCAGGCTGTCAGGTTTCTTGGCGGGACGGGAAGGATACGGTCTGCGAGCTCGTATTGAATCGGGCGCAAGAACCAGAGAGTTGCTGGATTCTTCCTTCTGGATCAAGGACGACGTCAATCACTCTGTCATCTTGCAGTACGTACGTCACCCTCCTCAGGCCGTCCGCAAGAGGCACCTCGGCCTTCGATTTGATCTGGCCAGGCGCAAACGATAGTGAGTACGCGGAAAGCCCGAAGCGAGGTTCACAGGTCGAAACGTTGCCCTCAAGATCGGTCTCTACATAGAAGTGGGATCCGTCGTCCCACCTGATGTCCACTGCAACCAAATCTTGGGTCTTCCACCAATAGCAGAGAATGTGGTCTTCGTACCTAGCGTAGGTTCGCCCATTCTCTTCCCATATACTCCCCGGCGGTTCCTCCGCAGTCTGGCCTGCCGCCACGGCCAGTCCGGCAGCAGCCTCATTGCGCGCTTCCCAGTCTCCCTTGTAACGCAACAGCTCGCCCTGCGTGAACCTACGCCCGAGCCCTGCGTCGGAATGCACGTTGCTGTGGCAATTGGGGCAGAGAACCGCGAGATTCTCTGCAACATTGTTATCACGATTGCCATCGATATGATGTATGACAACGCTTGGGCTCACTTGACGGCAAACGCAGCAGGTGCGGCGGTTCCCGAACATGACCTCATCCGCCACCTGCTGCGGGATTGGCTTTCTTTGGCTGCTCACTCGTCGTCTCTCCTGCCACCAAGCTGCATCTTCTGTGACCCATCTCGGCAATCCGATACAGGTACGCAACCAGCGCTGAGATCCTGCCACTGGCATACCGACCAGATGACCACGGTCCCGAATACTAGCCTTTCAGATTCAACACGTAGCTTCATGGGTTCAGTAGTACTGCCGAATGTATCCGAAGGCTCGGTCGAAGAGCTCCTGGTCCTGGTGAAGCTTGTATTTGAACAAGGTTTTGCGCAGAGCCTTCTTCACCTCCCGCTCGCCGGCGTGGGTGTTCTGCCAGCCGTCGAAACGCACGTAGCGCACGATTTCGTCGATGTCGGCCACTACCCTCTCCACCATGATAGGAGTGTCGGCATTCCGCGCGCTCTCGAAGAGTTCGGTGAGAGCCGCCTTGCCCATCTCCTCCTGGTCGATGGGTTCGGCGGTCTGTTCGGCGGCCACCACATCGCGGGCCAGCTCCAGGAGCGCCTTCAGGAAGTCGATGCTCACCAGCAGCCCCTGCTCGTGCCTCTCCTTCAGCTCCTCCAAGCGCTCGCTCAGGGCCTTGAAGTGAGGATCGTGCAGACGGGAGCGCAGGCGTTGAGCCACCTTGATCTCGATCTCTTTGGCCTTTGTGGTCGGGTCGGGGGTGCCGAGCACCGCCTCCAGTAGGTCGGCGTCCAGCACCAGGGTCTCCAGATCGTCCCGAATGGCGTCCACGTGGACGTGTTCGTGGATGAGCTCGATGGTCTTGGGACCCAGGGCGTGCCAGAGCAGCTTACCGCTGCCGGTTGAAGGCTTCACCGATTCATAGACCTGGGTCAGCCACCGGTAGTCGGTCTCATAGGCGGCCAGCACTGGGGCGGGGGAGATGGCCTCCCACAGGCGGTTCAAAAAGCTGTATTGAGCGGCGAAGTGGTCGCGGACATCGTTGTTGGGTAGGCACTCCTGCGCGGCGATGAGGCCCTCGTAGCCGATGAGGGTGCGGTCCACTCCGGGGAAGAAGGCCAGACATGCCTGCACCGCCTCCGGCAGCTTCTGCAAGAGCTCGGCGATGTTGGTGACCACCCGGGTGATGCCCTCTTCGTCAAACTGGATCGCCTGGGCCACATCGTCGAAGATGCCCAGATAGTCCACGATGAGCCCATGGGTCTTCTGCTCCCCGTAGGGGCGGTTGGTGCGACTGATGGCCTGGAGCAAGGTGTGGTCGCGAAGCGGTTTGTCCAAATACATGGTCTGCAGGATGGGAGCATCGAAGCCGGTGAGGAGCTTGGAGGTGACGATGAGAATCTTCAGGGGGTCGGAGGGGTTGCGGAAACGGTCTAGGAGCTTCTCCTCGGCGTCTTTCTCCCGGCGGTAGGGGGCGTACAGCTCTTCTCCGCTGCCCACGGTCATGACGATGTCGGAAGTCTCCGGAGGCAGGAACTCATCCAGGGCCTCTTTGTAGAGGAGGCAGGCCTCCCGATCGAAGGTGACCACCTGGGCCCCGAAGCCGGCCGGGACCACCTTCTCCTCAAAGTGGCGAGCGATGTCGGCGCAGACGGCCCGCACCCGCTCGGGAGCCTTCACCAATACCGACATGCGGGCAGCGGTCTGGGCCAGCTGCTCCCGATCCAGGTCACTCAAGCCCCCGGTCAAGTCCCGGAAGGCCTCGTCGATGCCCTCCTTGTCGATGTGGAGCTCCAGTAGGCGAGGCTCGAAGTGAAGAGGCATGGTGGCCCCGTCCCGGACGGACTCCTCGAACCCGTAGCGACTGAGATAGCCGCGCTCGTCTTCTTCCGCGCCGAAGGCGTAAAAGGTGTTGCGGTCGGCTCGGTTGATGGGAGTACCGGTGAGACCGAAGAGAAAGGCGTTGGGGAGGGCTTCGCGCATGGTGCGGCCCAACTCGCCTTCCTGGGTGCGATGGGCCTCATCCACCAGAGCGATGATGTTGGAGCGATCATTCAGCACCCCTCTCGCCTCGCCGAACTTGAAAATGGTGGTGATGATGATCTTGCGCACATCCTGAGAGAGAAGCTCGGCCAGGTCGGCCCGGCTCTCGGCCTTTACCAGATTGGGGGTATCGGCGGCGTAGAAGGTGCTCGATATCTGGGTATCCAGATCGATGCGGTCAACCACGATGATGACGGTGGGGTTCTTGAGAGCCGGGTGCAGACGCAGCTTGCGGGCTGCAAAGAGCATGAGGAGCGACTTACCCGAGCCCTGGAAGTGCCAGATGAGGCCCTTCTTGGGATACCCAGCCACCACCCTCTCCACGATGCGGTTGACTCCCTCGTACTGTTGGTAGCGGGAGATGATCTTGATGCGCCTCTTCCTCTTGTCGGTGGCGTAGGCGGTGAAGTTGGCCAGCAGATCGAGGAGCACGGAGGGGCGCAAGAGCGAAGAGGCCGCCCCCTCCACGTGCCTCAGGGCGGGCGAGCCGGAGTCAGCCTCCACCCGCCAGGGTCCCCAGAGCTCCACCGGCAGACCGATGGAGCCATAGCGGAACTCTTTGCCCTCCGTGGTCACCGACAGCAGATTGGGCACGAAGAGCTCCGGGACGTTACGTTCGTAGTCGTCGTGGACCTGCAGGGCTCCGTCCAGCCAACTCTCGCTGGCTCTAACCGGAGTCTTGGCCTCGACAACCACCAGGGGGATGCCATTCACCAGAAGCACCAGATCGGCCCGCTTCTCGCTCTTGCCGGCCCGGATGGTGAACTGGCGGGTAACCACGTACTGGTTTCGTTCGGGATCGGCGAAGTCCAACAGCCGAACGGTGACATGTTCGCCCTGAACTCCGAAGGGCATGGAGCGTTCACCGCAAAGCCAGGCGGCGAACTCCTCATTGGCTCTCACCAGGCCGTCGTTGCGCACACCCATGATGAGGGCCCGCAGGCGGTAGAGGACGTCATCGGCCCGGTCAGGCTGGGCGGCGATGTCGGGATTGAGGCGGATGAGAGCGTCGCGCAGATGCTCCTCCACTAGGACCTCGTGGGAGAGACGAGGCAGATCCTGGGAGGCCAGATAGTGCCAACCGAGCCCTGAGAGCTGGCCGTGACGTCGGGCCAGGCCGGGACCCACGGCAGTGTGGTGGGTGATACCACCGCAGAGGACATCGCGGATGAAGGCTTCAACGGTGTTGGATTCGGAGAAACTAATCATCGACGCCCCAAGCCTTGCGCGCAAGTGCCGCGGCCAATCTCTTGGCGGCCGCTTCACGGGCGCTTACGTCACCCAATCGGTGCCTAAGGACATCCAGTCGCTCTGTAATTCTCTGCTGTTGCACCATAGGGGGAACAGCGAGCCTGTGTTCTCGAATGTCCTGTCCATTGACCTTCCATATACCGTTCGACGACTTCGCTCTCGCAACAAGCCGGCCATGAACACTCGGCAGGTTCCACTGAGCTGTAGCAAACTGCGCGATGATCAGCTCCGGGTTGAATCGCAGCCGAATGAGTAGATCGGGATATATCAGGGCCTCGTAAGAGTGTTCGCTAAGACCGGCCTTCCCGCACAGGTATCGATTCCCGTTCCCGCGAATGACAAAGGCATCTCCGCTCTCGACAATGAAGTGCTGGGCAAATTCGGCATCAACAGTCGCGTGCTTCAAACAGCCCTCTGGATTGAAGTCCCCGTGCCTAACTGCGCTGATGCTCACAGTCATCACATTCCCTGTATCAACGCTTGGGGCTGGAGACAATCCGTTCCGAGGAGGCTCAAGCAATAAGTCAGCCACGGGCAGAAGGCTAGCACCCGAAATCCCTCCAATTGCCCTTTCGAGCAATGCAAACTTAGCAACATGAATCGATCCACCAAGACGACGAGTACTCTCGATCAGCTCGTGTGACGCTCTCAGAACTAAGGCAATCCGCCTCTGCTCCTCCAGCGGCGGCAGCGCAAACTCGTACCACGCAAGATCGGAGAAGTTGATGTATGGGTTCACCGACCCCTTCGACTGTTTGATCGAATGCTCATGGAAGGATTCAGTTTGCATGATGAACGGCAGCAATTCCGGCAGGAGAGCATCTGGCTCCTTCGGTTCCAGGACGAAGGTCGTATTCGCAGTAATCCCCTCGAAATGGGCCACGGCAACTTTGCGCAAGTACGTTCGTCGTGAGCCGTAAAGAACATGGCCCGGTTTGAACCTCATATGGAAGGCAGGGCCCAGATACCCGTCTCCAACTGTCCCCCAACGTCGAATGCGAAGATCGTCCGTATCCATGTGTTCGCCCGCAACATATCGTTCGAGACCCGCTTCTTGTGGATCGACCCGGTCCCTCACCTGACGTACCACATCTCCAAATGCAACCCTCGTCCACCCCTTCTTCAGTCCCTCAGGCATCGTGCGCCCCCTTGGCGACCAAGTCGTCCAGCGTCTCCACGAGTGCATCCATCTCTTGCCAGAACTCTCGGCCTTCGGCCTCGAAGGCAGCCCAGGCCTTCCTTAAGTCGTGGCCATTCCCGCCCTCCTGGCTGTTAACGTGTGCCACCGGTCGCACGTAGCGTGGAATGGAGAGGTTGGCATCCTTTTCGAGCACCTCCGCGGTCGTGGCTACCCGGGCGAAGCCGGGCTCGTCCACAAAGGCTTGGTAGGCGGCCAGGATGCGCTGCTGGTGTTCGGCCTTCAGGAAACTCTGAGCTCTCTCCCTCGCGACTTCGTGCACCGCGTCGATGAAGAGAACCATGCCTCGGCGTTCCTTGGGCTTGGCGGTGCGACACACCACCACACAGGCCTCCATGGGAGAGTTGTAGAAGAGGTTGGGACCCAAGCCCAGCACGCACTCCAGGAGATCGAGCTCTATGAGCCGGCGGCGCATGTCTCTCTCTTCATTGCGGAAGAGCACTCCGTGGGGGAAGAGGATGGCGCATCGCCCGCTCTCAGGATCCAGGCTCTTCAGGATGTGCTGGAAGAAGGCGTAGTCGGCCCGGCCTTGGGGGGGCGTGCCCAGGAAGTTCCGGCCCCAGGGGTCGCTCTGCCAGCCCTCCCGATTCCACTTCTTGATGGAGTAGGGAGGATTGGCCATTACCACATCGAAGGTGCGCAGGCGATCGTGCTCGGTGAAGGCGGGGTTGCTCAAGGTGTTGCCGGCCACGATCTGGAAATCCTCCACCCCATGCAGTACCAGGTTCATGCGGGCAATAGCTGCCGTGATGGTGATGAGTTCCTGCCCAAAGAGGCCCAGTGTACGCACGTCCCCACCGCGACGCTTCACCTCGGCCAAGGCGGAGATGAGCATGCCTCCGGTGCCCACAGTGGGGTCGTAGATGTGTTCCCCGGGATGGGGTTCGAGCATCTGGGTCATCAAGTGCACCAGAGTGCGGTTGGTGTAGAACTCCTGGGCGGTGTGGCCGCTGTCGTCGGCGAACTGCTTGATGAGGTACTCGTAGGCGTTTCCTAGCTCGTCCTCGGGTACCCGCGCAAGGCTCAAGATGTGGCGGGAGAAGTGTTCGATGAGATTCTTCAAGGTCTCGTCCGGCATCTGGGCCTTGTCGGTCCAGGAGGCGGTGCCGAAGACGCCGGCCAAGCGCTTGGGATTGGCGGCTTCGATGGCTTGAAAGGCGGTGAGAAGCGCTCGGCCCACGTCTCGGGAGGCGCTTCGTACGTCAGACCAGTGGGCGCCCTGGGGAATGGTGAAACGATCATCGGCGGTGGCACGCGCATAGACGGCATCACCGGTCTCGACGAGCGCGCCTGCGTACTCCTCGTCCCACACGTCGGAGAGACGCTTGAAGAAGAGCAGTGGAAAGATGTACTGCTTGTAGTCGCCGGCTTCCACCAGACCGCGAAGCAGGGTGGCGGCACTCCAGAGATAGGCTTCGAGCTCCTGCTGTGAGAGCGTGGAGGTCACTTGCCCAGGACCTGCTCGAACCAGAGGATGGCAGCCTCGCCATCCATGCGAGTGACTCCATCCACGTTCCGGCTGTGGCGAATGCTGTTTCTCAACTCCGCCAATTGGCTGAACCTGGTGTTCAGGGTCTCCTTGCTGGCGAAGCGAGGCTCGAAACGATCCCAGGTGAACTTGGAGGTGATGGTCTCCTGAAGCTCCCGCAGGTCTGCGTACTGCAGCTTCTCTGCCAGCATGGTGAAGTTGGCCGGGTCGATGGCCGCGCTCTTCTTGGCCGCCTTGAGGATCACCTCGTCCAGCTTCTGATTGATGTGAGGCGGCAGCGCCTGCGGATCGTTGTGTAGCACTTGAACGATACAGCGGCGCAAGCCGAGTTCAGCGCGCTCCACGCCTTCGTCCAGCTCACGCAGGGTAGGCGAGAGATCGAGGCGCTCTTTGATGAGCAGATTCTCGATGGCGTCCAGGATGGTGCGCTGACGCTCGGCGATGAAGGCCTCATAGTCATCAGCCCTAAAAGGATCACGCAGAAGTATCGCGAGTGCCGTGGGCGAGATGAAGTGCGACTCCAGAACGGCGCGCACCCGCGCCTCCCCGTTGGTGGCGATCATCTGGGGGAGATACTCGTTGGGCAGCCGGTCACCAATCAGGCTGCGGTTGGTCTCGGCGGTGAGCGGCGTGCGATTGAGGATGGTGTGGACATTGACGCCGGCAAGCTCGTCCCTCGCCCTTGAGGAGGGAACGATGTGATGATCGTCCAAGTCCCCGTGCAGGGGCACGGTGCCCGTCATCCAATCACGCGCTCCCTGGATAATCAGCAGGTTAAAGACCCCATTGTAGACGGAGGTTCCCTTCTTGGTCTCTTTGCGCAGCTCCAGACCGCGGAAGTGGTCGTGGAACTCCTGCAACATGGCCGGGCGCGCATCGTCATCGGCCATCCAGGCTTTCAGGTCGAGGAAGTCGCGGGCGGTAGTGGACTCCACGGCACCTGAGTAGCGGTTGGTGAAGACCGAAGCCCAGTACCAGTGCCGAATCTTGCGCTGGGCGTCCAGACGCATGTCTCCCGGTAGTCGCCGGCAGACGGTCTGGAGGGCCGCAAAGACCGGAAGAATGGTGACGTAGGGCAGGTACTGAGAGGAGATGGCACCGAACTCCTGCGGGTGCTTGAGCAGATCGATACCGTACTCCAGCGCGGAGACCGCCTCGTTCCACAGGCGTTCGAACTCATCGGTATCGCGTATCAGGATTTCCTTCTGCAGCTCCCCTTCCGGGGTGCGAATCTGCTTCTCTTGGCCGGGCAGCAGGTAGTAGAGGTATTTGGGCGAGCAGTAGGACTGGAGCAGGATTGACATCACCTGCAGCACGTAGACGTTCATCTTGCCGGTATCCACGAACTCCAGCCGCGACGAAGCCGCCCGCCACATGTGCTTGAGCTGCAGGCCCTTGGGCTTGAGGAGGGCGTTCACCAAGTCAAAGACATCCAGTCGTATGCCCTTGCTGTTGATCTGGGTGAAGATGTCGCAGACCTTGTCCACGGCCAAATCACTGTCAAGCTCGATGCAGGCAATCTGGTATTGCTCCGTGATGTTCTTCACATACTCGCCAAAGGCCTCGGCGTTGGCGGCATGCCTCCGGGCCGCCTCTACATCGGTTCCCAAACCGCGGACCTCCGCATACTCCGCCGTTTCGTGCCAGAAGTGCTCGTACCCCTGTAGCCAGTTCGGGAGATCGTATCTACCGGCCCCTATGACAGAGAGGGGGAAGATGTGGCCGGCATACTGGAGTTCCAAGTCAGCCAGCACTTTCCTTAGCCGATGCGACGACCAGTCGTATTCGAAGGCCTCGTCATATTGCTCGTTCGCGAACCTGTCAACGCGGAGAAAATACACGGCTCGGTTAGCTCGATTCGGAAGCGGGACGTCAGGAGCCACAAAGGCGTAGTGCAAAGCCGTGAGGCGCTGCTGACCATCGAGCACGATGTGGTCGGCCTTGCTGCCATCGTAGTTCCACGGATGAGGGTCGCATTGGTTGTTGAACCCATAGATCACCTCGCAGGAGAGAGCGTCGAAGCTCTCTCTCTTGCCCTTCCACAGAAGCAGGCTGCCCACGTAGTAGTCGAGGAAGATGGACCGCACCAAGGAGTTGATGTCCCACGGTCGCCACTCGAACTCCCGCTGGAAGTCAGGGATGACGTAGCGCCCTTCTTTCAAGCGACCGATTAGTGCGTTCAGACTCATGTGGTCTGGCTTCTGTGCATCCTTCATGTGAGCCACCCGCCTTCGGTCAATACTGTGCGCAATCGTTCCTCGGCCGCCCGGGCCTCGGTCAGTGCCTCCTTGAAAGCGGCCACGGCCTCGCGAAGCGGAGGGATGTCTTCCCCCACAGCGGGAGGCACGTAACGGGAGATGTTCAGCGTCCACCCTTCCGCCTCGATCTCGTCCAAGGTGACAACCTTGGCCCGGTCTTCAGCATCGGCGAAACCTCTCACGAGATTCACGATCTCCTCGCCGTGCTCCGGATCGAGGAAGTTCTGTGCCCGTCCTTTGCGAAAGAGGGTGGAGGCATCTACCACCAGCACCTTGGCTTGGCGATCGGGGGGCTTTGCCCGGCGAAGAACCATGACCGCCGGAGCCAGACCGGTACCGTAGAAGATGTTGGGCGCCAGGCCAATGACCACTTCAATGAGATCTTCCTGCAGAAGCCGGCGACGGATGGTGCCCTCGGCCCCTTTGCGGAAGAGTGCTCCTTGGGGAAGCACCACGGCCATGCGCCCTGAGGGTTCGGCCATAGAGGACACCATGTGCTGCACCCAAGCGTAGTCGCCGTAGCTCGCGGGAGGCAGGCCGAAGCGGGCCCGGCCCCAGGGATCGGCCTCCCACACCTCCCGACCCCACTCCTTCAAGGAGAAGGGCGGATTGGCAATCACGCAATCGAAAGTGGCCAGCCCGCCGGTGCTGGAGTCGGTGAAGGCCGGGGTGCGCAGGGTGTCCTCACGCACCACCTGGAAGTCTTCGATGCCGTGCAGCACCAGATTCATGCGAGCAATGGAGGCAGTGGTCAGGTTCTTCTCTTGGCCATATATCCTGCCGAAGAAGGTGCGCTCGTCTCCCCCCGTCTTCTGCACGTGTTCGATGGCTCCGAGCAACATGCCCCCGGTACCGCAGGCGGGGTCGTAGATAGTCTCGCCCTCCCGAGGGTCCAGAATGTCCACCATCATGCGGACCACGCTACGAGGAGTGTAGAACTCGCCCGCCTTCTTGCGCTTGGTGATGTCGGCGAACTTGCCGATGAGGTACTCGTAGGCATCGCCCAGGATGTCGGAACCCACCGCCTGATTGCCCAACGACACCTCCGAGAGAGCCTCGATGAGGTCTTTTAGAATCTCGTCGGTCAGCATCTGCCGGTTGCCCCAGTCGGCGGCCCCGAACACGCGATAGAGAGTGTCGGGGTTGGCGCGCTCGATCTCCCGCATGGCCCGGGAGAGGGCCGCACCCACGTTGGCTGGGGTCTCGCGTACGTCGCGCCAGTGACAGCCCTCCGGCACCAAGAAGCGGTGCGCCTCGGGGAACTCCACCGGATCGGCGTCACCGAAGAGCTCGACGGCCTCCTCCGTCTCTTCGTCGTAGACGTCACAGATACGCTTGAAGAAGAGCAGCGGGAGGGTGTAGGCCTTCCAGTCGGTGCGGTCGACGGCGCTGCCGCGCAGAATCTCCGCGCACATCCAGAGGTGAGACTTGAGGTCCTGAAGGGTGAGGGGCATCCCACCAAGGCGGGACTGACTGCTTGATTTCATCTACGGCCGCCCCCCGTGCTCACTGTTGCCGAGGAAGGATCTCATCGGCTTCCCTCGTGTCCAGGCCCTGAGATCTAATCCTACAATGTCGCGGGTACGGAAGGAACCTTTCATTACGGCGCAAACACTCGCACGCTGCGCAAGTGCGGGAACAATACCCCGCCGGCAAGCGATCCCAGGCATCCCCCGGCATGCACGCGCAAGGGAAGCACCTCGCCTTACGCACCCAGAGGGCACATGGGGCAGATCGAACCAGAGAGCTGGATGCGTGCATCGGTGTTGCTTCGGTCAATCAATCCTCCGCCCGCTATTCGTTCGCTGGTCACGGTTATGTCCCGGCATAGTTGTATGATTGATAGGCCTGCAACCGAGAATGAACCCAGAGGTGCCCTTGAGTCTCCTGGCCGTCACGATCGGACCACACAGCCCTCATCTTGAGCTCAGCGAGCCGTTTCCGCTCAAGCGCGAGCCCACCTCCAAGCACCATCGCTAGCGAGATCATCGAGGGAGCTGTTCTCGTGCCTTATCAAGAAGAGACCACCTCACAAGTCCTGGAGCAGTTCCGAACCGCTCTCAACGAGGAAGTTGGCACCGCCCGACAGCGGGCCTCTAACACCGGAGTGACGCTTAGTGACGGTCGTCACATCGGTCAAATGGGTGCCAACCACCAGTACGTCTTCAAAATTGAGGACATGCTAAGCGTCCCGGCCGACAGCCCGGCCCAGCTGCAGGTGCCAGGCCAGAACCGCATGGACTGCGTCATAGTCTCTGTCGAGGGCCTAACGGTCGTACTAAGCGTTCCATCACATCTCGGGGCCTTCGTCCCCCAAGCCTTCCTGCACAACAGTCTGGCGGATCTCCTCAAGAAGCTTGCCGAACGCATAGATACTCTGGAAGGCGCCGAGAATCCTGTCGGTGAGCGGATTCGCGTGGGACATGGCATCTCCGGGAAGCCGGAGAAGGTAGACCTGTCAGGTCTGGAGCTGACCGAAGATCAGGAAAGGGCGGTAGCCTCCAGCTTGGGGTGTGATGCCACCTACATCTGGGGGCCACCGGGCACCGGCAAGACAAGAACCATTGGGACAATCGCCCACCAGCTGATGCTGCGAGGCCGATCGGTCCTTCTGGTGTCGCATACCAACACAGCCGTTGACCAGGCCATGCTGCGCATCGGAGACGCAGTGGCTCCCTCCGAACTGGCCAAGGGCGCCGTAATCCGGGTAGGTGAACCGAGGGATAGGGCGGTACTCAAGTGCCCCGACCTGCTGCTCGATACCCATGTCGCCAAACGGCGCGCTGACCTCAGCGCAGAGGCGAGGGAACTCAAGCACGAACGCGCAACTCTGGCCGACGCCGTGGCGGCGCTGAATCGTCTGGTCGAGCTGGCCGAGTGGCTACCGGAAGCGATCACTGACGTGGAGGCATTGGACTCAGACTTCGAGGGCGCGCAAGAGCTTGGGCAGGCATTCGAACAGATCCGATCACGGCTAGCGCATCTACAATCGAAGGGACCGAGCGTTCGAGACGCAGAGACGGCGGCAGGAGCAGCCCAAGAGAACGGCAAGAAGGTCTCGATGCTTGCCCAACACCTGGTACCGATACAGGAGAGTCGGAGAAAGACCCGTAGTCTTTTGATCGCCGCAGAGACCAGGCGAGATCAGGCCCGAACCTCTCTGGCAGAACTTGGCATAGCCGAGCCGGGTCAACCTGCTCCCTCAAGGCAGGCTCCGGGACAGAGTACCGATGCGCTTGTCGAACTCTTCGTCGACGCGCGTGTCGGCTACACCCGGAAGCTCGATGACCTTGCCGAAGCCGAAGAGCTGTACTCGCGCGTCACGCAGGCGGGAGCGCTGGTCCGGATGTGGCGGCGTCTTCCCAGCGCGGAATACCAGGCCCGCATAGTCGATGCGGTTCGCGACCAAGTGGAGCAGGTAGGTGATGACTTGCTCGACTTGTATTCCGCCCTCTGTCAGAACGCCGAGGGACTGAGAGGGGACCTCGAACGTATTGATGATCAGCTCATGAGATTGGAGACGGAGAAGCGAGGAGTGGAAGCGCAATTGAACCGCTTCCAGGCTATTTACGAGCGGGAGCCAGCGGCAATCCTGGAAGAATCCAGGGCCTTCTTCTCGGAAGTACAGCGCTGCAAGGACATTCTGGCCGAAGATTCCGAGATCCACCGCACCCGGCTCCGTCGGCTCAACGAAAACATCCGTAGTCGTCTTGACGCTCTGCGCACCTGGGGACTCATCGACGCGAGACCGACAACCGTCCCCGAGATGCTGGACGACCTGCACTCGGCTCTCGACGCTGCTGCCCGCGAGATAGAAGGTCAAGACGTAGCCGGCGCGCGATGCAAGCTCGACGAGGCCACCCTTCGGATCACGGCCATCGATACCCGGCTGCAAGAGATTGAGGCTGCCTTGAAGCTGGTTGAGGCTCAGGTCATCGGGCAGGCGGTGATTGTTGGCACCACGCTCACCCGCGCCTACTTGCGGGACACGATCCAGGGCCGCCGCTTCGACACGGTTATTCTCGATGAGGCGTCCATGGCCCCCATCCCGGCGCTGTGGGTAGCTGCCAGCCTTGCCGATTCGAACGCAGTGGTAGTGGGGGACTTTCGGCAACTCCCACCCATCGTGCTCTCTGACCATCCGGCGGCTAAGAAATGGCTGGGCCGAGACATCTTTGAAGTGGCCGGGAAGGCCACCTTCCCCGGCGAGGTTGCGTATCGGGTGGACCTCCGGGAGCAACACCGCATGCACCCACAGATCAGTGAGATTCCTAACACCCTCTTCTACGGACACCAGCTCCGTGACGGCGCTAGCACCTCAAGCGATAGCTCTCTGGACGGTTGGTACCAGCAAGGCTGGGGTCATGACACCCCCGTTCTGCTTGTGGACACGGGAAAGGCAAACGCATGGGTGACTCCTGTGAAGGGCGGAGGAGGACGCGCAAGTCGACTCAACTTTCTATCGGCCACCATGTGCATCGACCTTGCTGAACAGGTGCTCCGCGAGGACCGAAAGAACTTCATTCTCGGCGACCACCCCCGGATCCTACTCATCTGCCCGTACCGCCCCCACGCCAACCTGATGAAACTGCTGCTGCGCGAGAGCAAGCTCGAAGGCGAAGTCGAAGCCGGGACCGCGCACATGTTCCAAGGATCGGAGGCGGACGTTGTCATACTGGACCTTGTGAATGATGAACCCCACTTTCGGGTGGGGATGTTCACCCCGGACTGGGACGAAGGAACCCGGAGGCTTCTGAATGTCGCCCTGACCAGAGCGAAACTACGTCTCATGGTAGTGGGGGACTTCGACTACATCCGCTCTTGCGCACGGAAAGCGTTCCTCGGACGCGACTTCGTACCATTCTTGGATCAACGTTACCCGCGCGTCGATGTCTTGGACATAGTTCCCTCCGGCTTGGCAGCCCGGGCTGCACGGGGAAAGCTGGCTGCGATCGGAGGCAGGGTGGAGCCTGAGGCCGCCCGGCTGGTGGTTACTCAGGATCATTTCTTTCCCATGCTTCTCGGCGACATGGACGATGCTCGGACCAAGGTTGTGATCTACTCACCGTTCATCACCCCCGATCGCTTGGCCCATTTGGAACCCCACCTGAAAGCGATGGTCGATCGAGGTGTCCGGGTCGTCGTCATAACCAAGACGCCTGGGGAGCGCGGCAAACGCGAGGCGGCCTCGTACCAGGCTTGCGAGATAGACCTCCTTAGGTGGGGTGTCTCTGTCATCCACAAGTACCGCATGCACGAGAAGCTGGTCTTCATCGACGAAGAGGTCCTTTGGTCGGGCTCTTTGAACCCCCTGAGCTACAGCAACACTCAGGAGGTGATGGAGCGCCGCCGGAGTGCGGATGTCGTACGTGATTATGCGTCAAAACTGAGAGTGGAGGACCTAACGGCCGCATCCGAAAAGGGATCACTGGTCTGCCCTGCCTGTGAGCATGAACTGATCGCGAGAGAAGGTGCCGGAGACCCGTTCTTCTACAAGTGCGAAGTGTGCGGGTACAGCCGGAACGTAGACCAGCCCCCCCCTACCGACGGCGAAATACGTTGTCCATCTTGTGGTGGTGAACTGGAATTCGGCCACTGGGGCAGCAAGCTTGCTTGGCGATGCGTGCACAACAGGCGTCATCGCGCGGCCTTCCATCGGAGCCATCTGAGCTTGCCCAAGATGCTGGCCAGGATTCCTGCGGCGGAGTTGGGCGCACTGGGCTTGGATTGGCCCACCATCCGCAAGCAGGATACCTGAGGCACTCCAAGTCCTCCGTGGTGCACGTGGTCTTCCTGGGGGTTGTGGGAGCCTTAAATCACATGTTGTAGAGCGGACGATGGCCAGTCTCGCCTTCCTTCCCCAACCCCCGCTGGCCCCCTCGCTGTATAGATCCCACGTCTGCTGTTGGCACCAAGAGCCGGCTGTCGGCAGCATGAGTTATCCTGGAGGCCAGAAGGAGCAGCCGACGAAGGAGCGTGGCAGCCGATTGTTCGCCTTGGATCCTCTACCGCCCAATCTCCGCACCCTGATCAACTCCCCCGGCCCCTATCACGCCATCTGCCGGGAGGAACGGAACCTGGCAGCCGTTCTCTACCACCTATTGCTGGTGGACGACAACCTGGAGCGGTTCCTCAAGAGGGTCGGCTACGAGCAACCACTCCATCCCACCGAGCGAGCCGTGTACTTCGAGTATGCGTTCCTCCGGGATCTTTGGGCCTCGCTCGATCCGAGACGCTCACAGGATTTAGGAACCTCCAAGGAGAAGCTCGACGTCGCCAACGAGACGAAGCGGAATGTGGTGCTTGAGCTCCTCCGGCCGGTAGAGAGCACGTATCTGAAGACCTGTAGCGTCCTTGGCTTCAACACTTACTTCGGTGGCGGCAGCCATCCGTCCAAGAGGGACATCCAGAGCCCGAGCACCTGGTCGCTCCCCTCCTACGCCAAGACGATCACGGATCCAGCTGAAGTGCTGAAGGTCTCCCGCTTCAAGTGGGCCTTCAACGCCAAGCCCGATGTCGTGATCCACGCAGACCATGATCACGCCCTCTGTATTGAAGCCAAGCTGGAGTCAGGCGAGGGGAGCTACCCTGCCTCCGGAGTGGAGAAGCGTATCTTCAAAGAAGACTTGGGTCTCACCTACGTGGGACAGCTTGAGATTCAGCACTACCTCATGACGGAGCTTCTGGGGATCGAGACCGAGTTCTTGTTCTTGGTGGCTTACAGCAAGGCCGGCAAGGCGGCCGAGAAGGTGCTCACCTGGGGGGAGGCTTTCGCGGCGTTGGAGCTCGAAGGCCAGCCGGCGTTCGTGTGGGAGTGGGTAGAGTCGAGAGGGGGACAACTGCATGGGGGCTGAGATGACTCAGGGTCGGGAAGTGGTGTGTTGGGTGGCAGACGTGGGCTCAGTACGAGGGGGCCGTTTCGGGTGGTGTCGCTCGACCGGACCGGAAGACCACAAGACGGGGAGCGACATAGAAGCCTTCGCCGCCGGCATCGCCGAGGATGTGCGAAGCGGCATGAAAGTAGCCCTGGGGTTCGAGTGTCCTCTGTTTGTACCCGTCACCGTGGAGGCGGACAACCTCACCAGTGCCCGAAAGGGAGAGCACAACAGGTCGTGGAGTGCCGGCCCCGGGTGTGCGGTCTTGGCTACCGGCTTGGTGGAGGTCGCCTGGGTGTTTATGGAACTGAAAACTAGAGTAGGAAGCACCCTCCGGCCCACCTTGGCCTGGACGGAGCTACATGAAGGAGACTGCAACCTCTTCCTGTGGGAAGCTTTTGTCAGCGGCACTGCCAAGGGAGGTGACGACAAAGAGGATGCCGCCGTGGCCGCCGAGTCTTTCTGGGCGGCATACCCTGGCGTGAACGAAGCGAGTTCGGTGACGGCAGAGAATCCCCTCTCCTTGGTGGGAGCGGCGCTTCTTTGGTCCGGCCTGAGCAGCAATCGGTCCCTTCTGGGAGCGTCCTGCGTGGTCATCAAGTCGTAGACTGAATGCGAACGTACCGTCCAGGCTTCATCGCGGAAGGTGGCCAAGTGACATCTGCCAACTGAGGCGATTGGGGTGTGAGCCCTGTTGGGGGCGTTTGCCGTCTTCGGTGAGGGGCAGACGTCGCACCCAACCGCCCAATCACCGCGCCTGCCGCCCTTCCGCTGCGGCGACCTAGAGCCCAGCCAGCACCCGCATCACAATGAAGAGGACAACGAGCCCGACCAGGGCACCCAGGTCGAGGCCCACGGACCCAAAGCGGGCCAGGGGAAGCAGCCGGCGGAAGATTCTGAGGTATGGTTCGGTGAGTGTGTACAGGATCCGATTGACCGCAACAACGGGACTACCGGGACGCGCCGGAAACCAAGAGAGCACTGCCCGGGCGACAATCAGCCAGCTGTAGATCACCACCAAGAAGTAGGCAATGTCGATCAAGTGCTCACCAGCGCCAAACCTCCATGCACGACCGTCCACAATCATCGAGGACCAAGTCCGGCGTGTACAATCCGTTAACATCCGAGCCGCCTGCGGCCCCCGAGGGCCCTCTGACGGAATCAATTACATAAGTAAACCCCTGCAAAACAGGGGTTTACTTAGTGAGCCGTGCTGGACTCGAACCAGCGACCATCGGATTAAAAGTCCGGTGCTCTACCAACTGAGCTAACGGCCCATGTGCACATGTATCTGCGTCACGCTACGTGCCCGAGGCCACCCGGCCGCCTGACCGTCGCGTCGCGGCGCGGCGCATCTTCATGCTGCTTTGAGTTTATCCTAGCCCGGAAGAGAGCGTCAAACGAACGGGCCCGGCGGCCCCCCCTGGGCACAGCCTCAACCAACCGCTCCGGGCGTCACGGCCCGGCCGCCGCATCCCGGCCTCATCACCACCAAAGCCGCCCTCTCGGCCCTCACGCCCGCGCCGACCCGCCCCTACAGCGCGTTCCGCGCCTTGATCTCCCGGTTGATGCCGGCTATGTACTCCTCGGCGTCGGCCGGCGGCTTCGTCAGCAGGCTCACCACCACGAAGACGATGGTCGTGAGGACCAGGCCCCAGAGCCCCGCGCCCCCGAACAACTGGATGCGCCCGAACTGCACGATCAGCACGAAAGGGGCCCCCACGAGCATGCTGGCCAGCGACCCGGCCGCCGTGGCCTGCTTCCAGAAGAACACCCCAAAGATGGACGGCACCATCACCAACAGGCCCGCCGACGCCGCCACCGACAGCGATGCGATCATCCCAAGCTGTAGCCTGGCAAACAGCCACGCCAGCACGGCGATAACCGGGATGATGAGCTTCGATACGAAGACCTGCTTCTTCTCGGGCACGTCGCCCTTCGCGTTCCGGTAGACGTCCCGGGCAAAGCTCGACGACAGCGACAGCATGATGGAGTCGGCTGTGGAGATGGCAGCCGCCGTGATACCCGCCATGGTGATGAGCCCCAGCACCGCGGGAACGGCGGCCGAGCCAAGCAGCGTGGGCGTGGCCAAATCGGGGTTGTCTAGATCCGGAACCAGAAGCCTCGTACTCAGGCCCCAGACCACCGCGATCAGCGTGTACACGAAGCCGAAAACCAGGAAGCCCCCGAGCATACGCCGCATCACGCCCAGGTTGCGTGGCACGAAGAGTCGCTGCGAGACCTGGGGGTTAGAGATGCAGAAGAAGAACCAAGGAAGCGTTAGCCCCACGAAAGTCGAGAACGAGAAGAAACCGGGACCGGGCACGCGAAGCAGGTCGGGAGTCTCGGTGCGGAGACGGTCGAATAGGTTGCCGAAGCCGCCCAGGTCCACCACGACGACGAAGATCAGCACCGCGACGGCCGACACCAACATGACGAGCGATTGCAGCGCGTCCGTCCAGGCCACCGTGCGCAGGCCACCGGCAGACCAGACGAGTGCCAGCACGAGCGCGATGGTCACACCCACCATGTAAGGAACGGCCCCTCCCGACAACCCCTGCATCA
>Ga0351900_1004_pt3 | contig 131378 bp, 121 predicted proteins | sample BONcelHT113001D3_FD_205827 | JGI IMG/M metagenome (GOLD analysis project Ga0351900, IMG submission 205827) | Enriched cells from coal bed in the Powder River Basin, Montana, United States - BONCAT cells T11 rep1 HSBNCT.T11.300.1.D3 ...
GGCCGGTCAGCTCCTGATTCTAGTACCTCGACGGGAATGTGTCACCCGTGTTCTGTTACAATCAACCGCATGGATAAGAAGCAGATAGAGCATGAAGTGCAGAAGGCGGCCGAGGACGGGCGGATCTCGTGTCACGAGGCGCGGGCGCTTGCAGAGAAGCTCGAGGTTCCCTACAGCGATGTCGGCAAGGTCTGTGATGCCCTCAAGATCAAGCTGCACTCCTGCGAGCTAGGTTGCTTCTAGCCGCGCGGCCCGAGTCCGGGTCATAGTGGCGCTGTTGTCTCCGAGCCCAGCCGCCTAACGGGGGTCGTCCCCCCTACGCCGGCGTGGGCCGATAGGGTACCGCTGGAAACGGCGGTGCCTCCCATTGCGGAAAGGAGACGCTCTTGCTGCAGGTAGCATCCGCGCACACGGCTGCGCAGGCCCGGCGGGGCCCCGGCAGGCCGTGTCAGCGTCATCCTCGCTTCCGCCACCTCCACCCAGGATTTACGGGCTGTTCGACGTCCCGACCCCGGCCGTGAAAGCTGCGGCCATCCACGTGCCTAAGGGGCGGCGGGAGGATGCTGTGAGCGAAGAAGGCTCTTGATGGGCGGCGGCAAAGTTTCGCTTGCGATCATGGCCGGTGGTGAGTCCAGTCGCATGGGCTCGGACAAGGCCTGTCTCGGTTTCGGCGACGGCACGTTGCTCGAGTGGATGCTGGATTTCTATGCACCCTTGTTCGCAAACGTGTTCGTGGTCTGCCGAGAACCAGGGCGACTGCCTGATGTCGACGTACCGATAGTGCGTGACGCAGTCGACTTGCGGGGTGCCTTGGTGGCGATCTACACGGCTCTTCTTGCCTCACCTACGGATCGGGTGCTCTGCCTGGCCTGCGACATGCCGTTCGTGACTGGAGCCTTGCTCACCCGCATGGCCCAGTTGAGTGAGGGCTACGGTGTCTGTGTCCCCCGGCACGACTCTCTGCTCGAGCCGCTCTGCGCGGTATACGCACGCACGCTTGCGCCGGCCGCTGCTGAGCTGCTGGCGGCGGGCAGGCGGAGGATCGCTCCACTGTTCGCGCCCGAGACCACGCGTTTCTTGGACATGAAGGAACAAGGTCTTGGCGACCCGGACCTACTTTTCGCCAACCTGAACACGCCGGAAGAGCTAACCGCGGCTCGAGCGCGGCTTGCGCATAGCCGCCTGCCCGTGAGGGTGCGCTCGTTCATGCAGCGGGTGCCTGTTCCGGTGGTGTCGTTCGTGGGGAGCAAGAATTCGGGAAAGACCACGCTGCTGGAGGCCGTCATCAGGGAGCTGGCGGCTCGCGGACTCCGTGTGGCCGCAATCAAGCACGACTTCCATGGCTTTGAAGCGGATACTCCCGGGACCGACTCGTACCGTCTGCGTCGGGCGGGCGCAGTCCTGACCATCGTTTCGTCCACGGAGAAGTACGCCACGGTCGTCATGACAGGTGAGGAGCGCTCTTTGGAGGAGTTGGTCGTGAGGTTGGGTGAGGATGTCGACATAGTGTTGGCCGAAGGCTTCAAGAGGCAGGCGGCTCCCAAGATCGAGGTCACGCGTAAGGAAGATGTCGGCGGCCTGGTCGCGCCGCCCGAGGAGCTCATGGCCTTGGTCTCGGAGGCACCGGTGGATGGGATCGATGTCTCGCGCTACTCTCCCGATGACGCTCGAGGCGTGGCCGACCTATTGCACGAGTGGCTCATGGGAGGTGCTGCAGCATGGTGAAGCACGAGGTCGACTATCTGCGCCTTGCGGTGACCGACCGCTGCAATCTGCGCTGCGTATACTGCATGCCTCAGCAGGGGGTGCCCTTTAAGGCGCACGAGGATATCCTTTCGTACGAAGACATGGTCTTCTTCGTGGATGTGGCGGCCGAGACCGGCATCTCCAAGGTGCGTCTCACCGGGGGCGAGCCTCTCGTGCGTAAGGGTTTCGCGAGCCTTGTCGAACAGCTTGCCGAGATCGCCGGCATCAACGACATCTCCCTTACCACCAACGGCATCCTGCTTCCCCGCTATGCCGCCCGCCTCAAGGCGGCGGGTCTGCGCCGGGTCAATGTGAGCCTCGACACCCTTCAGGCCACGCGATACGCGGAACTGACGCGCGGCGGTTCGCTCGCCGCCGCCCTCTCCGGCATCACCGCCGCCTTCGCGGCCGGCTTGGGACCCGTGAAGGTGAACGCCGTCCTCTTGCCCGCCACCATGGAAGAGCTGGATGCCTTCGCCGCCCTCACCCGGGAACGGGCGCTTCACGTGCGCTTCATAGAGCTGATGCCTATCGGGGGTTGCGGGCCCAGGAACGACGGAGACAGCCCCACTCGCTCTCAGGTGCTTGCCGCGCTGGGGCGGCGCTTCGAGCTTGTGCCGACCGAGTCACCGGGAGGCTGTGGACCGGCGCGCTACTTCCGCATTCCCGGCCATGAAGGTACGCTCGGGTTCATCAGTTCGCTCTCGGAGCACTTCTGCGAGAGCTGCAATCGCATCCGTCTCACCGCCGACGGTAGGCTGCGCAGCTGCCTTTTCTCCGACGAAGAGGTGAATGCGTGGACGGCGATCAAGGCTAGGGACCGGTCCGCGACCCTCCGGGCCATACAGGATTCGCTTGCCGGCAAGACCTTCGATCGGAGGGTATTTGCCGACCCCACCAAGCGTACGATGTCGCAGATAGGGGGCTGAGGGTGGCTTCAGCACATCACACACGGGGGAGGGGCCATGAGTAGAGAAGAGACGGCCGGCCGGCCACCGGCCGCCGTACCCGCGTATGGAGAGGGTGGCTTGAGCCACATCGACGAGCAGGGTCGCGCGGCTATGGTGGACGTGAGCGGAAAACAGATTACGAGGCGGGTCGCACGGGCGGGTGTACGGGTGCGGGTGAGTCCGCGGACCATGCGTCTGCTCCTCGACCAAGCCTTGCCGAAGGGCGACGTGCTGGCTGCGGCTCGAGTCGCCGGCATCATGGGCGCCAAGCGCACTTCGGAGCTCGTGCCGCTGTGCCACCCGCTGCCTCTGGACCAGGTGCAGGTCGAATTCCGCGTCAACGGGAGTGAGAACCTGATCGACATCGAGTGCATCGCCCGTACGGAAGCGCGCACCGGCGTCGAGATGGAAGCCATCACCGGAGCGGCCGTGGCCGCGATCACCATCTACGACATGTGCAAGGCAGTCGACCGGGATATCGTCATCGACTCTCTCAGGCTTCTGGAGAAGACCGGCGGCAAGGAGGACTACCGGCGACACGAGGGTATGGCGGAAACGGCTGCACGGGCGGAGGGGACGGAGGCGGAATGACACGACAAGGTACGCTTGAGCCGCCTCTCCGGGCGGCGGTCGTCACCCTGAGTGACAAGGGCAGCGCCGGCCTGAGAGAGGACCGATCCGGACCGGTCCTCTGTGGACTCCTTGAGGAGGTAGGCTCCACCGTCGTGAGTACTCACATAGTGCCGGACGACCAGCATGTGATCGAAGAGCTCCTCCGAGCGCTCGCGGACGGCGGCACCGTGGACCTGATCCTCACTACGGGAGGCACAGGGCTTGCGCCCCGGGACTGCACGCCCGAGGCGACTCTGGCCGTTATCGACCGGGCCGCCCCCGGCTTCTGCGAAGCCATGCGCGCGGTCTCTCTCTCCATCACTCCGCACGCCATGCTGAGCAGGGCGGTGGCCGGCACTCGGGGCAAGGTGCTCATTATCAACATGCCCGGAAGTCCCAAGGCCTGCCGCGAGCATTTCGCCGTGGTCGCCTCCGCTCTTCCGCATGCGGTGGAGACGTTGAGGGGCTGGGCCTTCGAATGCGCGCGGCCCGAGAGTTAGAACCTGTCGCCGCCTACTGCCCTCGGCACGGCCTCAGCGGCTCTTGGTCCTGCTTCCCTCGCCCGCTTTGCGCTCCTTGTGCTTGTACAGGCTGGCATCGGCTTCCTCTAGGAGCTCTTCCGTCTCGGTGCCATCGACCGGACAGGAGGCGGAACCGGTGCCCACGTCGAGCGTGACCAATGAACGGGCGACCTTGAGCTGGGTCTTGCGCAAGGAATCGGCGATGCGCTGCCCGACGATCTCCACGACGTCCTTCTCGGTGTCGGGCATAAGGATGATGAACTCATCGCCTCCGTAGCGGCAGGGGATGTCTACGTCGCGGATGTTGACCTGCATAAGCGTGGCCACGTGCCGCAGCGCGGCGTCGCCCGCTGCGTGACCGTGGGTGTCGTTCAACCACTTCAGATTGTCGAGGTCGAGCATGAGGATCGAGAACGGATGCCGGTAGCGCTTGTACATCTCCACGTGCCGATCGAGCTCCCGGAGAAGGTAGCGGCGGTTGAAAAGCTCCGTGAGGGCATCGGTGTGGGCCATACGGTCGAGCTCGTTGTTGGCCTGACGGTAGCAGGCCTCGGTCGAAGCAAGAGTGATGCCGGAAAGACCTGCCCGCAGGCGCACGACTAGTCGAAGCAGCTCGCGGTCGTCCCGTCGTAGCCTCTCCGTGAGGTTCTCCCAGATGGAGTTCTCCAGAAACTGCATGCTTTGCACCACAGACTGAACATCCGAGGCGCTTCCGCCCCCCGCAATACCGAGCAGCGTGGCCCTCTCGTAGTACTTCCCCCCCGGCCGAAACTCCCGTATGACACTCTCGTCTTCGACTAGGAAGGCCAAGCCTTCGAGTAGACTGAGCGAGGCCCTTATGCTCTCTTGGGTGGGGTAGTGCTCGAGCACCGACAAATCCTGGATGTCGGCGATGACGCGGCTCAACCAGCTCTTGGCGATCTCGAGCTTGTGGTCCTCGAGGAGCTTGACGACCTTTCGGAATAGAGTGCTCTCGGCCGTCTCCGTCAATTGTTCCGGTGACCCGTTGTCGCCAGACACGCTCTCTCTCGCTTTTTCGGGGTCAGCTTCCAAGGTCTTCCAATCATCTATCGGTCAATACGGAGTTGAGCTTTAGTCGTACTGGCGACTACACTACGTAAATGACCAGCTCGACGAAAGAAGGTGGCTCGTGCATATAGGTTTCGACGCAAGGTTCATTAACTTGAGCGGGATCGGGACCTATTCGCGGAATCTTCTGCAGCAGCATGCGCAGAGGGGCCTTGAACTCACCGCGTTCTGTAGCGACCGCTTTCAAGACCTCGTTCCGTCCGGCCCCTCCTTCAACTTGGTCACCGCCAATCTGGACCCGGCCTCGGCCAAGCAAAACCGGGAGTTCGTCCGCATCGTTCAAGGCGCCGGCGTCGACCTGCTTCACGTGCCAAGCCACTTGGCGCCGACCGGCATAGACGTTCCCCTCGTCGTCACGATACATGATGTGATCCCCCTGATCTACCCTCGCAGCGTGCGGGGCCCCTTGGAGCGCGCGAGGTATCGTAAACAGCTGTCGGCCGTGCTCGAGAAGGCGGAACGGATCATCACCGTCTCGCAGATATCCTCTTCCACATTGAGCGTGTATGCCGGAGTGGACTTGGCCAAGGTACATGTGATCCATAACGGAGTGTCTCAGCAGTTTCTTCCGGTGGTGGATGCAGAAGTCATTGAGAGCGCCAAGCGCAACTATGGTCTTCCCGACGAGTACGCGTTCTGGGTGGGCGACTTCCGGCCGAATAAGAACCTGGAGTTCCTCATCGAAGCGTGGCCTCGAGTGATAGAGACGCTTTCACGTCCACTGACGCTGGTGCTCGCCGGCACCCAGGACGGCCAGTTCAGCCGGCTTCGGCGGCTCGTAAGGAAGCGGGGCTTGGAGGGTGTCATTCGCTTCCCCGGGTTCATCCGCAGCCAAGATATCGCGACCTTGTATTCCTTGGCGCTGGTATTTGTGTTTCCTTCCCTATACGAAGGCTTCGGCCTGCCTCCGCTTGAGGCGATGGCCTGCGGGACGCCTTGCGTGGTGAGCAACTCCTCTGCGCTTCCCGAGGTCACGGGCAGGGCTGCGTTGATGTTCAACCCCACCTCGTCCGACCAATTCGTAGAGTGTGTCACGCGAGTGGTTACCGACTCCGAGCTTCGCGAGAAGCTGATTGAAGAGGGAAGACAGCAGTCCTCGCTGTTCAGATGGGAAAGGGCGGCCGAGGAGACCGCCGAAGTGTACCGAGAGGCGTTGCCGGGGTTATAGGCGCCGCCGGCTACTCCACGTTCAGCGAGAGGATGAGAAGCTGGTCGTGGCTGCGTGCCTTCCTTATCGTCGCCGCCGTGACGATCTCCCCTTCTTCGGCTATCAATTCGCCCGACGCCGTCTCAATGTGCCGGAGGACACGGCGGCCGATTAGGAAATGCCTTGTCTCGCGGGGACTCTCGTCGCGGGGCTCGACTTCGACATCGCTCTCGGAATCGGCCTGTGGCTCCGGCATAGAGAGTTCGGGCTCGTCGGCCGTCTCGGGCTCGGCCTGTGCTTCGGCCGAGGCGGAGCCCGAGCTGCCGGTGAGTGGCTCGGGAACGCGGGCTTCAGGCTCGGCTGCGGGCTCGACCGCTGGCTCTACCGCTGGCTCCACTTCTGCAGTGGTTACCGGTTCGGTAACGCCGGCCCCATCATGGGATACTGGCGCCTTCCCCCGAGCGGGCGCCCGCCGCTCAAGCGCCGCCGTCTCTTTGGTGAGGTGCCGCTGGTAGTCGTCCTCCAACACGGCCATGCCTGGGCTTAGGCGCACGACGTGGCCTATAGGAAGTGCGGCCGGTTCCCTGGGGAACACCGACATGTCGTCGGCCACGAACTGGGCCCCCAGTATCTGCCCGTCGGTGAGGTCCACGTAGAAGCCTTGAATGGTTCCCACGTTCTTGCCCGATACGGTGATGGCGCGGGCGCCGGCGAGACCGGCGGCTTTCAGGGCCATGTTCTCTAAGTCGGGAGCTTTGGCGATGGGGACCACGTGGCCGTCCAACTCCACCATGATTGCGTCGCGACCGATGGCCGTGGCGTCGGCGAAACGGAGGGCCGAGGCTCCATACAGACCGATGTCCACGATGAACCCGGCCACCCGGCTGGCGCCCTCGTCGACGATCAGTCCGTCGACTTGGCCCACAATGGAGGCCGACTCGAGGCTGACGATCTGAAGCCCGATAAGGTCGCCGTCAAGCTTGGTCGTCATGCCGTTACTCGCATACTGTCTCGTTTCTCTGGCTACAGCGTGTCGCCCGCAGCAGCATCTCGCAGCTCGCTGCCGGCGCGAACGACGATGAGCTCTTTGCCTATGCGTAGGATATCTTTGGCTCGTACCGTGCGGGTGGGCACGCGGGACGTGTCGGGACTGGGGCAGAGCTCGAACCCCTCGATATCGCCGCCGCGCGGATCGACGAAGTAGGCGCCCACCGTGCCCACCAGGTTGCCGGCATCGGTGAGAACGAGCTCGCCTTTGAGACGTACGCCCTGGCGGTTGAGGGCCTCTATCTGCGGGCACTCAGAGATCCGCTTCACGGCTTGGGCGGAGCGGACGGTGACGGCATCGTCGCCGATGCTGATGACATCGGACAAAGACACGACCTTGGCTTCGTGGATGCCCAAACCGACGATGAGGGCGCCCACCCGGCCGGGTGGGCCGTCGACGATCAGGCCGTCGACCTTGCCGACGACCGACGCGTCTTCGAGGCTGATGACCTCGAGACCGACAAAATCCTTGTCCTTGCGTGCCATGACACCAGCATCTTAACAGAACGATTTCTTGCTGTGGTAAATTGCAGTAAGCATGAATGATCTCCGCGATTTCGTACGCCTTCTGAAGTCAAAGAACGAACTCCTTGTGATAGACCGGGAGGTCGATTCTTTCTTGGAGATCACGGAGATAGCCGATCGCGTTTCGAAAGCTGGCGGCCCGGCCCTCCTTTTCGCCCGCCCCAAGGGTTCCAGCATTCCCGTGCTCGTGAATCAGTTCGGGAGTGAACGAAGGACGGCGCTTGGGCTTCGCGTAGACTCGCTCGATGAGCTCGGCGCTAAGGTGAAGGCGTTGCTCGACGTCGGTCTTCCTACCGGGCTGCGCGACAAGCTTGCGGCGCTCGCCAAGCTCAAGACCCTCGCCTCGCTCGCGCCGAAGACGGTCAGAGAGGCGCCCTGCCAGGAAGTCGTCTACAAAGGTGAGCAGGTCGACCTGCATCGCATCCCGGTGCTCCAGTGTTGGCCCGATGATGGGGGCCGGTTCATTACCCTGCCGCTCGTGTTCACGCGCGATCCTTTGACCGGACGGCCCAACACCGGCATGTACCGAATGCAGGTGTACGATCGCAACACCACCGGCATGCACTGGCACATCCACAAGGATGCCGCCGATCACCTGCGTCGCGCAGGCACTCGTCTCGAAGCGGCGGTGGCCATCGGCTCTGATCCGGGGGTCACGTACGCGGCCACGGCGCCTGTGCCCAAGGTCCTTGATGAGATGATGTTGGCTGGCTTCCTGCGGGGCAGGCCGGTGGATATGGTGCGCTGCCTGACCGTCGACCTCGCCGTGCCCGCGCACGCGGAGATCGTACTAGAGGGATATGTGGAAGTGGATGAGCTGCGCGTGGAGGGGCCTTTCGGGGACCATACGGGCTTCTACTCCCCGGCCGACAGGTACCCGGTGTTTCACGTGACCGCGCTCACCCACAGGCGCGATCCCATTTATGCCGCCACGGTGGTGGGCCGGCCTCCCATGGAGGATTGTTATCTGGCCAAGGCCACGGAGCGCCTCTTCCTTCCCCTGCTCCAGATGGTCGTGCCCGAGGTCGTCGACATGGACCTGCCCATGGAGGGCTCCTTCCACAACTGCGTGCTGGTGTCCATGCGCAAGAACTACCCGCAGCAGGCGCGCAAGGTGATGAACGCCGTGTGGGGAATCGGCCAACTGCAGTTCACGAAGTTCGTAGTGGTGTTCGACGCGGACGTCGATGTGCATGACTACGCAGAGGCAGCCTGGTACGCATTCAGCAATGTCGATCCCACTCGGGACGTGATGCTCGGTGAGGGGCCGCTCGACGTGCTCGACCACGCATCGCCGCACCCGAACTGGGGTGGCAAGATGGGCATCGACGCCACGCGCAAGAGGCCCGACGAGGGCTACGAGCGAGAATGGCCTGTGGAGATAGTCATGTCCTCCGAGGTCAAGGCTCGGGTGGATGCGTACTGGCCGGAGCTTGCGTCCCGGCTGGAGACGCGCCGCAAGCCTCGCCGCAGAGGAGTGTAGCAGGGTGGCGGCGGCACGGCCGGCGGCGCGCCGCAGCGAAGCGGAGCGCGCCACGGCCGCTGTTCCCAACAAGCGTGCAGATCCGGCCGGCCGTCTTGCCGGCGCAGGCATCTACGTAAGGTTGTTCGCCCGGCTCATCAAGTTCGAGCACACCATCTTCGCACTCCCCTTTGCATACGCAGGCGCCTTCCTGGCCGAAGCACGTATCCCCGGTTTCTGGGCCATGCTGTGGATCACCGTGGCCATGGTGGGAGCGCGGAGTCTGGCTATGGCCCTGAACCGTCTACTCGACGCGAGGATCGATGCGCTGAATCCACGCACTGAGGGCAGGGAGATCCCGTCGGGGCGGCTATCCCGGGCCGAGGTGTGGGTATTTGCTGTGTTGTCTTTGTCTGTTCTCGTGCTGGCCACCTTCCAGCTTCCCGCGATCACTCGATATCTTTGGCCGTTGGTGGTGGCTCCTTTCGTCATCTACCCTTTCACGAAGCGGTGGACGTGGCTCTGTCACCTGGTTCTGGGAGCGACCATCGGACTTGGTCCCGTGGGCGCATGGGTGGCCGTCACCGGCCAGGTCACCTGGCAACCTTTCCTTCTCGGAGGCGCGGTTGCTTTATGGATCGCGGGCTTCGACGTGATCTATGCGTGCATGGACATAGAATTCGATCGGGAGCACGGCATCCATTCCATCCCTGCCGACTTTGGGCTCGGGGCTGCGCTCTGGGCCACCCGACTTTGCCATCTCGCTTCTCTGGGGTTGCTCGCGGCACTGGGTGTGGTGCTCGCCCGAGGCCCGGTGTTCTTGGTCGGCGTAGCGGTGTGTGGCATCCTCCTCTTCTACGAGAACTGGATCCTGCGCACGCGGGACCTCACCAAAGTAGACTTCGCGTTTCAGACCATGAACAGTGTGGTGAGCGTGGTGTTCTTTGTATTCACGACCGTCTCGGTGCTCGTTGAGTAGGCCTGAAGGCACGAAGGAGTACTGTTCTAAGATGCCCATCGATACGTCCGCCGACCCTGCCAAGATCAGGACCATGTTCGATGGCATAGCCCGTTCCTACGATCGGCTCAACTCTCTGATGACGGCGGGGCTCCATCATCGCTGGCGGGATCTAGCCGTGCTGCTGGCACAGGTAGGCGCAGGTGGTTCGGCGCTCGACGTGTGCTGCGGAACGGGAGACCTGGCCTTCGCTCTGAAACAAGCCGTAGGGCCGGAGGGACGGGTAAGCGGGCTCGATTTCTCGGGTGCGATGCTGGAGCTTGCTCGGGAGAAATGCGGCCGTAATCAGCTTTGGGTGGACTTCGTACAGGGGGACGTACTGTCACTGCCGTTCGCCGACGGAGAGTTCGACGCCTGCACGGTGGGCTTCGGTCTGCGAAACGTCGCCGATCTCGAGAAGGCGCTCCTCGAGATGGGCAGGGTATGCCGTCCCGGAGGGCGCGTCGTTTGTCTTGAGATCACCCAGCCCGACATCATCGGCTTCAAGCAATTCTACGGGCTCTGGTTCGATCACGCCGTTCCGCTACTCGGCCGGCTCGCATCTGGGGATGGAGATGCGTACAGGTACCTGCCCGCGTCGGTCCGCCGCTTTCCCGGCCCGGAAGCCCTGAGCCTGCTTATGGAGTCGGTGGGGCTTTCCAATCCGAGGTGTGAGATCGTGGCGGGAGGTATCATAGCCATTCACCATGCGTGGACCTGACCGTGGAATATGATCGTGACTGGTGACTGTAGGAAGTGACCGTGGATCCTTCGGTGTTCGATACCATCGCAGAGAAGGTGCAGGCGGGAGCGCGCCTCACCCGTGAGGAAGGCCTTACTCTCTTGAAGAGCGACGACCTCCTCGCGGTAGGTGAGCTCGCCGACCGCGCGCGCCGGCTCGCGGTCGGCGACAACGTGTACTTCGTCACAAACCGGCACATCAACTACACGAACATCTGCAAGAATCGCTGCGATTTCTGCGCGTTCTCGCGGGACGAGGGTGAGGCAGGCGCGTACAGGCTGAGCTTGGAAGAGATGCGCGCCGTTGCCTTGGAGTCGGTCGCGCAAGGAGCCACCGAGTTCCACATAGTGGGGGGCGAACACCCCGGCGTGGGCTACGAGGAAGTGAAGGGCATGATAGCCGAGCTCCACGCGCTCGCACCCCATGTGCACCTGGTGGCGTTCACCGCATCCGAAGTGGTCCATTTCGCCGAGCAGAGCGGGCTCTCGGAGCGCGAGGTGCTCCTGGACCTGAAAGCGGTCGGCCTGGGTAGTCTTCCCGGCGGGGGCGCAGAGGTGTTTTCGGAGAGGGTGCGGCGGCTCGTCTGCCCTCGCAAGATATCCGCCGACCGGTGGCTGGCCATCCACAAGCTGGCGCACGCGTGCGGATTGCCCACCAACGCCACTATCCTCTACGGACACATAGAGACTGCCGAGGAACGGATAGACCATATGGTGCGCCTGCGCGAGGCCCAGGACGAGACGGGCGGTTTCGCGGCCTTCATCCCCCTGGCCTTCCATTCCTCCAACACCAAGCTGGCCCATCTTCCGGCCACCACGGGTGTGGACGACCTCAAGATGCTGGCAGTGTCGCGGCTCATGCTCGACAACATCCGCCACATCAAGGCCTACTGGGTGATGATAGGGCTGAAGACCGCCCAGCTCGGCCTCTTCTTCGGCGCGAATGATCTGGACGGCACCATCCACAAGGAGACCATCACCTTCATGGCGGGAGGCGAGAGCGACCGCGGCGTCTCCCGGGAAGAGTTGGTCCGTCTCGTCAAGGATGCGGGTCGGGTGCCGGTGGAGAGGGACAGCCTCTACCACGAGATAGGGCGCTTCTAGCGCGCCGGGCTCTGTCATCAAGTGAGCGCAGACAGCGAGATCCGTGTGCGACGTCCAGTGCGAGTGGGGCACATCGCCTTCTTGAACTGCTACCCTCTGTACTTCGGCCTCGAAGCCCGAGCAGGTGCACGCACGGGCGATAATCCGGGTCTGCGCGCGTTCAATCCTGCCCGTTCACCCGTGGAGTTCGAGCTTGTGCCCGGCGTTCCCACCGACCTGAATCGCATGCTCGTGGCGGGCACCATCGATTTCGGCCCGATCAGCTCCATCGCCTATGCGCGATCGTTCCGCCGTTTGGCCCTCTCCCGGCGCCTTTCCATCTCCTCCAGGGGGGCGGTCGACAGCATCCAGTTGGTCTCTACCAAGCCCATCGAGGAGATCGAGAGAGTGGCGCTCACGCCGAAGAGCGCGACTTCGGTCGCTCTGCTCAAGTCACTTCTCAAGCTGCGGTACGGACTCGATGTCTTCTATAGCGAGCTGCTGACCACCCCGAGGGAAGCCTTGGCCACCCATGATGCGGTGCTTCTCATCGGCGACGAAGGGCTCGAGGCGATGTACTTTCCGTGGGACGGTGATTCGCTGAGGCGCTACGATTTGGGCAGGCTTTGGCTGGAATGGACCGGTCTTCCCATGGTGTATGCGGTGTGGGCCACTCGACGGGATTTCTTCGACGACCGGGGGGAGGACATCCGTGCCGTAGAGGACGAGCTTGTGAACTCGGTGGAACACAGCCGGCAGTGCTCGAACGAGGTGGTGGACTCGGCTCTCGGGCTCTACCGCTTCGGCCGCGACTGCATGGCTAGATACTTCGAGATACTGCACTATGGATTTGGCCTTGAGTATCAGGAAGGCCTGCGCCGCTTCTTCGAGGTGGCATTTGAGGCCGGAGAGCTGGACGAGGTGCCGGAGCTGCGGTTCATAGACGAGACCACAGAGGGCGGGGAGGGCCGGCCATGAGCTCGATCCTCGGCTCGTTGCTTCGGGCTGTCGAGCAGCGGCTGCCCTGGAGACGCATAAAGGCGGACGAGGCCGTCGAGCTTCTGCACGAACCCGACCTCTTGGGGCTGGGGCGGCTGGCCGCGGAGCGGCGGAGACAGATCGTTCCCGGTCCCCAGGTGACATTCGTTGTCGATCGCAACATCAACTTCACCAACATCTGTACGAGTGGATGCGCTTTCTGTGCCTTCTTCAGGCCTCCCGGCCATCCGGAGGGCTACGTGCTCAGTACCGAGGAAGTGCTGGAGAAGGCTCGAGAGACGGCGGAACTGGGGGGCACGGGGCTCATGCTCCAAGGCGGTCTGCACCCGGGTCTCGGCATAACCTACTACGAGGATCTGTTCTGCTCGCTCAAGAGCGCTCTGCCCCTCGATCTGCACTCGCTGTCACCACCGGAGATCGCCTACATCGCCGGCGTGGACGGTCTTGAAACGCGAGAGGTGCTGCGGCGCCTGCAGGCGGCGGGGCTCGATTCCCTCCCCGGGGGCGGTGCGGAGATCCTGGTGGACCGTGTGCGGAGCCGCATCGCTCCGCGCAAGGTGGAGGCCGACGGGTGGCTGAGAATCATGCGCGAGGCCCATGAGCTCGGCATGCGCACGACTGCGACCATGATGTTCGGCAGCGTGGAGTCACACGCGGATCGGGTGGAACACATGCTTCGGGTACGGGATTTGCAGGACGAGACTGCCGGTTTCAGGGCGTTCATCCCCTGGAGCTTCCAGCCGGGGCACACCTCCCTTGAGCCGCAGGTGGAGCCCGCCACGGTTCTGGACTACCTGAGAACACTTGCCGTGGCCCGACTGTTCCTCGACAATGTCACGAACATCCAGGCCTCGTGGGTCACCCAAGGCCTGAAGATCGGCCAGGTGTCACTGCACTTTGGAGCGAACGACCTGGGCAGCACCATGATAGAGGAGAACGTGGTCGCGGCGACTGGATTACGCACGCGAACGAATACAGCGGAGCTCGTACGGGTAATAGAGGGTGCCGGCTTCGTACCGGTACAGCGCCGCAACGACTACACGGTAGTGCGTAAGTTCGACCGTGCGACGTAGGCAGCTGCGAAGGCAGCCCGGCGAGGGGGTATTGTGCTATGCTGATAATTGGCTGGTCAGTCAGTCAGTGTGAGTGGCTTGGCGAGATGCTTTTGCGCCCTCGTTTTCATCAGGAACCACGTATGTTTAGGCCTAACTCGGCACGTGGGAGGCTAACTTGATGCGGTACGACGCAGAGGTGGCTGCATCCCTGCGGGAGAAAATCCTGCGTAAGGTCAAGACCGATGTGGCTGCGTGCTATCAGTGTGGCAACTGCACCGGCAGTTGTCCGGCCGTCTTCACTTTCGACTACACTCCCAATCAGGTCATGCGCATGCTGCAGGTAGGTCTTGTGGAGGAAGTGCTGTGTTCCCGCAGCGTCCAGCTTTGTGTGCAGTGCCTTACCTGCACGGCGCGGTGCCCGCGTGAGATCGACGTAGCGGGGGTGTTCGAAGACCTCAAGACGGTCGCCTACGCTCGGCAGCTCGATGTTCCGGAGGACGCCCGGGTGTTCAACAAGGCCTTCTTGGACAACGTTGCGAGGTTCGGGCGCCTATCCGAGGCCTTCTTCCTGTTGCGTTACAATCTTGCCTCCCGCCATCTGCTGAACGACGCGGAGCTGGGCCTTCCCATGATCGCCAAGGGCAAAGTGCAGTTGCTTCCGAGGAAGGCCCGTGGCACGAACGAGGTGGCACGCATCTATCGCAAGGCCGTGGAGCGAGCACGTTCCCAGGAGAAGGTCTCATGAGCGGTCTCGCCTACTACCCGGGTTGCTCCCTCCGCCATTCTGCGGCCGAGTTCGATGTGTCCACTCGTGTGGTGCTCGACGCGCTCTCCATCGAGTACACCGAAGTTCCCGACTGGACATGCTGCGGGTCTTCGCCGGCCCACATGACCGACCACCTCCTGGCTCAGAGTCTGGCCGCACGCAACCTACGCCAGGCGGCCATGGTGGGCGACAGACTTTTTGCGCCCTGCCCCTCGTGCCACCAGCGGGAGAAGAATGCCGCTCTCGAGATCCACGACGATCAGGTCTTTAGGGCCGAAGTCAACGAACTTCTCGATGTTCCCTACGAAGCCGATGTTTCCGTGCTCACGCTCCCCGAAGTACTGGTTCAGGGAGCGGGCCCCGACAGGATCAAGGACCTCGTGAAGGCCGATCTCTGTAGGCTGCGGGTGGTCCCGTACTATGGGTGCCTGCTCGGTCGGCCAAAGGTGTTCAGCGGGGAGTCTAACGACGAGCAGCCGGTCATCATGGACGTGTTGTTGGAGGCGGCGGGTGCGGATGTGCGGCCCTGGAACTACAAGACCGAGTGTTGCGGCGCAAGTATCGGTATTCCCAAGGCCGATATTCAGCGACGCTTGAGCCGCAAGGTGCTCGAGCAGGCGCTCGAAGCTGGGGCAGAGGCGGTCGTCGTGTGCTGCCCGCTTTGTCATCAGAACCTAGACATGCGCCAGACGCAGATCAACGTGGCGTTTGGCACCGATCTGTCGGTGCCTGTCCTCTACTTGACCCAAGTGATCGGCCTGGCGATGGGGTATAGCCCCGAGCAGATGATGCTGCAGAAACACTTCGTCGACCCGCGGCCCTTGGTCGCCCGCGCGATCGAGGATGCGGTTGCATTCCGGGCCGAGGAGGCCCGAGTCGCCGCAGAGAAGGAGGCTCGGCGCAAGGTGGTCGAGGCGGCGCGGGCCGCGAAGGTAGCGCGCCGGGCGGCGAAGAAGGAAGACTCGGAGGCCGCAGAATGAGGATCGGAGTGTTCATCTGCCATTGCGGCACCAATATCGCCGGCACTGTCGATAGCCGAGGTTTGGCCGAACGGGCTGCGGAGCTCAAGGACGTCGTTCACAGCGAAGACCTCATGTATACGTGCTCCGAGCCAGGGCAGGCCGCCATCCAGCGGGCCATCAAGGAGCTGGGTCTCACACGAGTGGTGGTCGCCGCCTGCTCGCCGCACATGCACGAGGTCACCTTCCGGCGCTGTGTGGAGGAAGCGGGGCTCAATCCATGGCTGTTCGAGATGGCCAACATCCGCGAGCACTGCTCCTGGATCCACACCGACATGGAGAAGGCCACCGAGAAGGCCTACGAGATCGTCAAGATGGCGGTCGCAAAGGTGCGTGTGGCCGAGCCTTTGTTCTCGGAAGAGGTCGACGTCAACAAGGATGTCCTGGTCATCGGCGGCGGAGTCGCCGGCATTCAGACGGCCCTGGACTTGGCCGATGCAGGGCTGAAAGTTACCATCGTCGAGCGCCGATCGACGATCGGCGGAGTCATGGCCCAGCTGGACAAGACCTTCCCCACCATCGACTGCTCGGCCTGTATCCTCACGCCTCGCATGGTCGATGCCGCCCATCACGAGAACATCGCCATCATGGCCTACTCGGAGGTCGATCGAGTAAGCGGCTACGTGGGCAACTTCAAGGTCGATATCCGCAGAAAGGCCGCAATGGTCGACTGGACCAAGTGCATCGGCTGCGAGCTCTGTATGCAGAAGTGCCCTTCGCAGGCTCCGGATGTCTTCAACTCGGGGCTTGCCGAGACCAAGGCCATATACATTCCCTTCCCGCAGGCGGTGCCCAAGCGGGCTGTCATCCAGACCGAGTACTGCCGCTGGTTCCAGCAGGGCAAGTGCCGGGTGTGCGAGCGTGTATGCCCGGCCGGGGCCATCGACTACGAGCAGAAGGAAGAGATCGTTCAGCGCGACTTTGGCGCGATCGTGATGGCCACCGGCCTCGACGTGTTCCCTTGGCAGGAACACTATCCTCAGTATGGGGGCGGGCAGATCCAGGATGTCATTTCTGGGCTCCAATACGAGCGCATGCTGAACGCTTCCGGTCCCACCGGCGGACACGTGCATCGCCTTTCGAACCACGAAGAGCCCAAGACCGTGGTCTTCATCCAGTGTGTGGGCTCTCGCGATGAGTCTGTGGGGCGCCCCTACTGTTCATCCGTCTGCTGCATGTACACGGCCAAGCAGGCCATCCTCACGAAGAGCCACTGCGGTATGGACACCGAGGTGTACGTCTTCTACATAGACATTCGGGCGGCCGGCAAGGGCTACGAGGAGTTCGTGAAGCGGGCCCAGACCGAGTACGACGTGAAATACGTGCGAGGCCGGGTCTCGAAGCTGTACGAAGAGGGCGGCAAGGTGATGGTGCGCGGCGTAGACACGCTGCTCGGGGAGCAGGTGGAAGTGCCGGCCGATCTGGTGGTATTGGCTTCCGGCATCACTTCCGCAGACGGTGCATCCAGTCTGGCGCAGACCCTCAACATCTCTTACGACGAGTACGGCTTCTACAAGGAGTCCCATCCCAAGCTTCGTCCCGTGGAAACCAACACGGCAGGGGTGTTCCTGGCCGGCGCCTGTCAGTCGCCCAAGGATATCCCCACGTCGGTGGCCCAAGCCTCCGGTACGGCGGCCAAAGTGCTGGTACTGCTGGCCAAGGACAAGCTGAAGACCAGTCCCCTGATCGCGACCGTGGATCAGAGCCGATGCGTGTCCTGCTGGAAGTGCCTGAACGTGTGTCCCTTCAGCGCTCCCGAGAAGCAGGAGCTCCGCGACGGCAGCACGAAGAGCCACGTCATTGAGACGGTATGCCAAGGCTGTGGCATCTGCGTGGCTACGTGCCCGGTCAACTGCATCTCGCTCAAGGGTTTCACCACCGATTCCGTGATCGACCAAATCGAAGAAGTGCTTCTCGCATAGAAAGGCGGTGACCGTGGTTGCGTCCTCACAGCAGACTCAGGAAGCCGGGTCCGCCGCTTTGGCTGAAGGGGCCGGCCCGGCCCGACCCATCAAGGTGGTGGCCATTCTCTGCAACTGGTGCAGTTACGCGGGGGCCGACGGCGCCGGCACGGCCCGGCTTGTCCAGCCCTACGGCTTTCGCGTGGTCCGCGTTCCCTGCACGGGTCGGGTCGACCCTCTGCTGGTGCTCAAAGCCTTCGAAAAGGGGGCCGACGGCGTCCTAATCAGCGGCTGCCACCCGGGCGACTGCCACTACTCGGAGGGCAACTACTATGCCCGGCGTAAGTTCGAGCTGCTGCGTCGCATGGTTCCGCATCTTGGCATAGAGCCGGAACGCTTCCGTTACACGTGGGTGTCGGCTTCCGAGGCCGCCCGCTGGCAGGAAGTGGTGACCACGTTCCTGGCCGGGGTGGCGGCGCTGGGTCCCCGCGAAGGGAGGGCTCTGTGAGTGACCGCCAAGAAATTATTCGGGAGCTCGCCCGCGAAGCCCTGGCTGAAGGGCGGGTGGACTACTTCTTGGGCTGGGGACAAGGGTACGATGCCTCGCAGAACATCCCAGTGTTCGTGCGTGAGGTCACCGATGTCGATCGTCTGCAATGGAATCCGCTGTGTCATCATAATCTGACAGTCTTCTTGAAACGCAAGATGCCCGATCCCCCGGACGCACGCATCGGTGTGTGCGTGAAGGGTTGCGACAGTCGCACCCTCGTTGCCCTTCTGCAGGAAGGCCTCGTGGACCGCGACCGTCTCTACATCGTAGGGGTGCCGTGTGACGGAGTGGTCGATCGGCGCAAGATCGACCGGGAGTTCACCGGCGAGGTCATCGGCATCGAGTTCACCGGCGATAAGGTGCTCGCCCGCACCGCGCAGGGCGATTCGAAGGAGTTCGATCGCACCTCGCTTCTGCTCGACCAGTGCGGAGGGTGTCATTATCCGAACCCCAGAGTGGCCGATGACATCGCCGGGGATACCGTGCCGGAGCCCGAGGGGGAACCTCAGTGGCCCTCGCTCGCGGAATTTGAGGCGCTGAGCCCGGGGGACAAAGCCGCTACTCTGGCCGCTGCCTTCTCTACCTGTATCAGGTGCTTCGCCTGTATCCACGTGTGCCCGGTGTGCTACTGCTGGGATCAGTGCGTGAACCGTTCCCGCACACCGGCGCTTGTGAGCCAGCGCGTGGAGAAGGGGGAGAACCTGATGTTCCAGCTCGTCCACATGTTTCACGTGGCCGGACGCTGTCCCTCGTGTGGGGCCTGCGACCGTGCGTGTCCGGTGGAGATCCCGCTGTATCTGCTGCACGAGAAGATGAACAAGGAGCTCTACGACATGCTGCGTTTCGAAGCGGGAGTCGATCTGGAAGGCAAACCGGTGCTCCAGGCCTTCAGTCTCGACGATCCCTTCGGCGAAGGCTAGAGAGGAGCGGGCATGAAGTTCCTGCAAGAGAGCGACCTCCCGGCCTTCTTGGAGCACCTGTCTGCTGAGGCGAACGTCATAGCTCCGACCGATGTGGAGGGCTTGGTGCAGTTCCGCCCCTGGACCGCCGGAACGGATGTGGAGCTGGACACGTTGTTGTCTCGGCAGTCCGCGAAGGAATTCATCTTTCCTCAGTGGGAGCCGTTTCTGAAGTACCGCTATCTCATGGTGTGCGACGCGAAGCGCCCGGGCACGGCCGAGGAAGCCAAACTCGAACTCCGCCTGACCGATGAAGGAGAAGGCGGCGGCGAAGTGGTGGCGGTGTCGGATCCGCCCGCGCACGAGCTGGTGATGGTGGGCGCGGAGGACAGCGCCACCCCCCAGGTCATCTTCGGTCTGCGCCCGTGCGACGCACGCGGCTTCGTGCAGATGGACCGGGTGTTCGGGGGCTATGGCGGCTTCTACTTCGACCCGTACTACAACTCCCGACGGTCGCTCGCCACCCTGCTCGTGGTCACCTGCCACCAACCTCGTTCTACCTGCTTCTGCCGAGGCGTGGGGGGCGGTCCTGCGGGCAGCGAAGGAGCGGACGCCCTCTTCACCCGAATACCCGACGGTTTCGTGGCCAAAGCCCTCACGACCAAAGGGGCGAAGGCTCTGGAGTTCCCGGGGTTTGTCGATGCGTCCGAGGCCGCCGCTCATGCGGCGGAGGAGGCCAAGGCCGCCGCGGAAGAGATGGTGTCGGTGCCATTCGAACTGGAAGGCCTGCGGGAAGCCCTGCGGGCCAGCTTCGAGAGCGTTGATTGGCGCGAGCTCAGCCGGCGCTGCATCTCGTGCGGGACCTGTACCTACGTGTGTCCCAACTGCTACTGCTTCAATGTCACAGACGAGGCGGTGGAGACCCAAGGCGAGAGACTGAGGTGTTGGGACAACTGCTTCAATCCGAGCTACACGCTGGAGGCGTCGGGCCACAACCCGCGCGATGTGAAGTCCAACCGGTTCCGCAATCGTTTCAACCACAAGTTCTGGTACTACCCGGAGAAGTACGACAGCCTGCTTTGCTCCGGATGCGGCCGCTGCATCACCTATTGCCCCACTCGCATTGACATCCGAGAGGTACTAGGGGTGATGGGATCAGGGGTGGCGGAGAGCGATGCGGCTCCCTCTGGCAGGAGTGAGTCGGCTGCGGTCGGTGAGGCTGCGGTCGGTGAGGCTGCGGTCGGTGAGGCGGCGCTCGGCGAAAAGGCCGCCGGCGATGGGGAGGAGTCGGCATGACGGATGAACTGAGGCCGGAGCAGGGCGGGCAAGAAGAGGTCGACTGCTCGAGTGGCAAGAACACACTGACGCTCGCGGATGTCGAAGCACTGGCTTCTATCCCGCGGGCGGGCACTCGATCAGGGAACCCCTACCTGCCTGAGATGGCCACTGTTGTCGAGATTATCCAAGAGACTCCCAACGTCAAGTCGTTCCGGGTGCGCTTCAGCGACGAAGAGGTCATGGAACGCTTCACGTTCGAACCGGGCCAGGTGGGCCAGCTCGGCATCTATGGAGTGGGTGAGTCTACCTTCGCCATCAACTCAAGCTCATCCAACAAGGATTACCTTCAGTTCTCGGTCATGCAGGCGGGGGAGGTTACCACTGCGCTCCATCAGCTCTCCGTGGGCGACAAAGTGGGAGTGCGCGCTCCCATGGGCCGGCCGTTCCCGGTGCGGGAGTGGAAGGGCAAGAACCTGCTCTTCATCATGGGAGGTATCGGTTCGGCGGCCCTCCGCGCAACCGTCCTCCACTGCCTGGAGCACCGGGCAGACTATGGCGACGTGACCATCCTCTATGGCGCCCGTACCCCGGTTGACCTCACCTTCGGGTACGACATCGAAGAGTGGCAGTCGCGGAATGATGTGCAGACGGTGGTCACCGTGGACGCCGAGTTCCCTGGCTGGGAAGGGCGGGTAGGCTTTGTTCCCACGGTGCTCGAGGAACTGGCCCCCGGCCCCGTGGACACTATGGCCGTGCTCTGCGGCCCCCCCATCATGATCAAGTTCTGCCTGCAGGTGCTAGAGAGGCTGCAGTTTGCTGACGAGCAGGTCTACACAACGCTCGAGAAGCGCATGAAGTGCGGCATCGGCATCTGTGGGCGCTGCAATGTTGGCCCCAAGTACGTGTGTGTGGACGGACCGGTCTTCACGATGGCCGAGCTGCGGGAGTTGCCCGACGAGCTATAGGTGCTTCGCAGTCCGTCCCGCGAGGCAGCACTTGTAGGGGAGGCAGGCGCCGGAGCGGCAGGGGCGGATGGTACGGGCGCGTGGCGGCCGCGTGAGAGCTGAAGGACGAGGGGGGCCCGCCTTACGGCGGGCCCCCCTCGGTCACTTCAAGATCACCTGCGGCGCCGGTGACTCGTCATCCATAGAAGCCGGAGAAGGCTTTCGTCACTACGTCCCAGAGCCACGAGGGCAGGATGCCGATGAACAGGACACCGATGGCGGAGAGGGCTAGGGTGGCCACCATCACGCCTTCGATGGGCTCGGTGATCCCGAACTCCACTTCAGGCTCCCGGAAGTACATGTAGACGACCAGCCTCAGGTAGTAGTAGGCGGAGACGGCGCTGAAGAGCACTCCCACCACGGCAAGCCAGGCCATATCCGCGCTGACGACGGCGGAAAAGAGGTAGAACTTGCCGATGAAGCCCGCCGTGCCGGGGATGCCGGTGAGAGAGAACAGGAAGAGCGTGAAGAGCGCCGCGGCCCAGGGCGACCGGCGGCCAAGGCCGGCAAAGGCCTTGAGAGAGTAGTCGAAGCTTTCGGGTTGCTGAGTCTTGAGATAGGTCAGGATTCCGAAGGCGCCCAGGTTCATGAACGTGTAGGCGGCCAGGTATAGGAGGATGGCCGAGCCGGCGAGATTCTCGGCGCCGCGGCCCAGTGCGGCCAAGGCGGCCAGAAGATAGCCGACATGCGCGATGGACGAGTAGGCAAGCATGCGCTTCATGTTGGTCTGCACCAGGGCCAGGGAGTTGCCCACGAACATGGTGAGGATGGCAAGCACGATGAAGATCATGCTCCAGGTGGGAGCGGAGGCCGCAAACACCGTGGAGAAGATGGCCACGATACCGGCGAAGCCAGCCGCTTTGGGGCCGACGCTGAACCACGCTGCCACGGGGGTGGGGGCGCCTTGGTAGACATCGGGTGTCCACATATGGAAGGGGGCCGCCGATACCTTGAAGCCCAGGCCGGCGATGACGAGAGCCGTGGCGAAGGCCACTGCGGTACTGGATTGGCTTGTGAGCAGGGATTGGCCAATCTCCATGTAGTTGGTAGAGCCTGAAAGCCCGTAGACCAAGGAAATGCCGAACAGGGTGAGCGTGGAGGCAAAAACGCCGGTAACGAAATACTTGAGCGCCGCCTCATTCGACCGCAGGTTGTAGCGGAAGAAACCGGCGAGGAGATAACTGCTCACGGCCATGAGCTCCAGGCCCATGTAGAAGGCGATGAAGTCGCGTGCGGCCGCCATGACGTTCATCCCGATCAACGCGAAGAGAATGAGCGCGTAGTACTCGCCCAGATGGCGCTTGCTTGCCTCCAGATAGCGCGGAGACATCAGGATGGCCATGCCGGCAGCTATGGCGAAGAGCACCTTGAAGAACACCGCATAGCTGTTCAACACGATCATATTCGCGAAACCCATGCGGCTCTCGCTGAACAACGCTAGTGCCACCAGGCCGGAAGCGAGGATGCCGGTGAGTGCGATGGCAATGACGGCGGTCTTGTCCTTCTTGAGGAAGGGTTCGACCAGCAGCAATAGAAGAGCTGCGCCCGCGAGAATGATCTCGGGAAGAATGGGAGTGATATCAGGCCATTCCATCTAGAACCCTCCAAAGAGCGTGCTTGCCAGGTGGAACAGCGACCCACCTTGATCCGCCATATAGGGAGCGACCTGGGCGACGATTCTCGCCGCGGGCTCGTGCAGCATGTTGAGGAACGGCGAGGGATAGAGGCCGATCCACAGAACCATGGCAGCGAGCGGGATGAGAGTCACCAGCTCGCGGCTGTTGAGATCCTTGAGGCTGAGCCACTTCTTGTTCTTGAGCTCCTGGAACATGGTGCGCTGGTACATCCAAAGGAGGTAGGCAGCGCCCAGGATGACGCCTACCGACGCCAGCACTGCGAACACGATGGCGTACTGGAAGATGCCGACCAGTATGAGGAACTCACCCACAAAGCCGTTCAGACCGGGAAGACCAAGACTGCCCAGCACGAACAGGCTGAAGAAGGCCGCTGCGATCGGGAGCGGTTGGGCCATGCCCCCATAATCCTTGATAAGCCGGGTGTGCGTGCGCTCGTAGAAGAACCCGACCATCTGGAACAGGGCGCCCGTGAGGATACCGTGGTTCACCATCTGGATCACGGCGCCTTCGATGCCCTGCAGATTGAAGGCGAAGAGGCCGGCGGTGATGAAGCCCATGTGGCTCACCGATGAGTAGGCCACCAGTTTCTTCATGTCGGTCTGTATGAGCGACATACAGGCCCCGTAGATGATGGCGATCACCGAGAGGATCATCACCACCGGCGCCGCCTGTACCGCGACCTCGGGAAAGAACCCTATGCAGAAGCGGATCATGCCATAGACGCCCATCTTGAGAAGCACGCCTGCCAGGATGACCGAACCGGCGGTGGGCGCTTCCACGTGGGCGTCGGGTAGCCAGGTGTGCACCGGGAACATGGGCACCTTGATGGCGAAGGCGATGAAGAAGCCAAGGAAGGCCCACAGAGCCACCGTGGAGGGGAAGCCCGCCTGCGTGAGTGCTTGGATGTCGAAGGTGGTGATGCCGGCGTTGGTGCTGTACCACCAGACGATGCTGATGATGGCGATCAGCATGAGTACCGAACCGGCAAAGGTGTACAGGAAGAACTTGATCGCCGCGTAGATGCGCCGGGGTCCGCCCCAGATACCGATGAGGAAGTACATGGGGATGAGCTGGACTTCCCAGAAGAGGTAGAACAGGAACAGGTCCATGGCGGCGAATACGCCGATCATGCCGGTCTCGAGCACCAAGAGGCTACAGAAGAAGGCCAGCTGGCGGTCCTTCACGTAGTTCCAGGAGCCCAGGATGGCGATGACAGAAAGGAAGGAGGTAAGCAGGATGAGCAGCATAGAGATGCCGTCCACCCCCACGTGGTAGTTGATGCCCCAGCTCTCGATCCAGAGGAAGTTCTCCTCGAATTGAAAAGCTGCCGTGCCGTTGTTGAACTTGGTCCACATGAAGAGGGCCAAGCCGAGGGTAATGAGGCTGAACACGAGGGCAGTGGCCTTGAAAGCGCTCTCCCGCTTCCTCATGAACAGCAGCATGACAAGGGCCCCGACCGTAGGCAGTAAAGTGAGCACGGTCAGTGCTCTGAAGCCAATCTGTTCAGCGAAACCGTAGTCCACTTAACACTCCTCCGTAGTCCGAGCCCTAGAGGACTATGACAGTTATCAGGATGAACAGGCCGATGAACATGACCATGGCGTAGTTCTGCACGCGGCCGGTCTGGAAGGGACGAATCATCTTGCCGAAGAACACCCACAACTTGCCCACGAAGTTCACGAAGCCGTCGATGACTGCGCTGTCGAAGTAGCGATATACGGCTTGGGAACCCTTGATGAGCGGGTTGATGATGGCCATGTTGTAGAACTCGTCGATGTACCACTTGTTGTACACGGCTCGGTAGAGCCCGCCGGCCCTTGCTCCCGCTTTGGCGGGCAGAACGTCGGGCTGTCTGATGTAGAAGAGATAGGCCAAGGCGATGCCGCCGAGTGCCACCAGCACCGATACCACCATCAGGACGAGGTCGAGAGCGCCGAAAGCAGAGTGGTGAACTCCTAGGATGTGATCGGCTGTGCCGAACACCGGCTCCAGATAACGATGGATGAAGCCCCCTTCGGGCGGGAAACCAATGATCATGCCCGCAGCGACCGAAAGCACGGCGAGGACGCCGAGAGGAATGGTCATGGACTTGGGGCTCTCGTGCACGTGCTTCTCAACCTCCGGGTCCATCTTTGACTTGCCGTAGAAGGTCATGAAGACCAAGCGGAAAGTGTAGAAAGCGGTTATGAAAGCGGTAATGAGGCCGATGGCCCAAATGACATAGCCGCCCCCCTTCCATTGCATGCCGAGGATCTCGTCCTTCGACCAGAAGCCGGCGAAGGGGAAGATGCCCGACAATGCCAATGCGCCCATTAGGAATGTCCAGTAGGTAACGGGGATCTTCTTCTTGAGCGCTCCCATCTTGCGCATGTCCTGCTCACCAGAGAGTGAGTGGATCACCGAGCCCGACCCGAGGAACAGGAGTGCTTTGAAGAAGGCGTGCGTGGCCAGATGGAATATGGCGGCCACCCAAGCGCCGACACCCAGGGCCATGAACATGAAGCCGAGCTGGGAGATGGTGGAGTAGGCCAGCACGCGTTTGATGTCGTTCTGCGCGATGCCGATCGTGGCGGCGAACAGGGCGGTGAACGTGCCGATGATGCCCACGACCATGAGCGCCTCCGGGGCACTCGCGAAGATGACCGCACTGCGGGCCACCATGTACACGCCTGCGGTCACCATAGTAGCGGCGTGGATGAGGGCGGACACCGGGGTGGGGCCCTCCATGGCGTCGGGGAGCCAAACGTGAAGGGGGAACTGTGCCGACTTGCCCATGGCACCGGTGAAGAGCAACAGCGAGATTGCGAGTAGGGCGGTCTTGCCGGCCTCGCCGTTCTCGACTGCGGTGAACACCCCGGTGTAGCTCAGGGTGCCGAGGGTCACGAAGATGAGCATGATGCCCAGTCCGAACCCAAAGTCACCGACGCGGTTGGTGAGGAAGGCCTTCTTGCCGGCCGCAGCGGCGGACGGCTTGTGGTAGTAGAAGCCGATGAGGTAGTAGGAGCAGAGGCCGACGGCTTCCCAGCCGAAGTAGAGGAGCAGGTAATTGTCGGCCAGCACCAGCATGAGCATGCTGAAGGCGAAGAGGCTCAGGTAGGCGAAGAAGCGGTAGTAGCCGGTGTCGCCCTTCATGTAGCCCCGGGAGTAGACGAAGATGAGGGTGCCCACGCCGGATACGACGCAGCACATGATCGCCGCCAGCTGATCGAAGTAGAGGGAGATGGGCACTTGGAAGGTGCCCACGGCGAACCAGGGCCACAGGTTGACGATGACCGGCTCCTCGTGCCCGGAGATCTGCACGAGCCCTATCACCGACAGTACGAAGGAAGCCCCGAAGGCGAAGATGGGGATCCAATGGGCGTCGTCTTTGATGAACCACTTGCCGAGAAGCAGCGTGACCAAGAAGGCCGCGAGCGGAAGGGTGGGAATCAGCCAGATGTAGTTCTCCATGCGGCGCCCCCTAGCCCTTCATGCGGTTGAACAGGTCAACCATCAAAGTCTGTCTATTGCGGTACAACGCGGTAACGATGGCCAGACCGACCGCCGCTTCGGCGGCGGCCACTGCCATCGTGAACAGGACGAAGCCCTGCCCGGTGAGATTGTCATGCAGCCGGCTGAAGCCGACAAGATTGACGTTCACCGCGTTCATCATGAGCTCGATTGAGAAGAACATGATGAAGAGATTCCTGCGGGTGAGAAGTCCGGCTGCTCCGATGATGAAGAGCAAGGCGGACAGGATGAGATACCACTCGATCGGTATTGCCATCGCTATACCTCCTGCTCCATGAAGTCGGGGGTGGGCTGCTCGTCGGGGCCCCACTGGCGTTGCGCGAGGGACCCGGCCTTCTCCTTCTGCGCCAAGACGACGGCGCCGACCATGCCGGCCAGCAGTACGAGGGCGGCGATCTCGAAGGGCAGCAGCATCTGTGTGAACAGTACTTGGCCCAACACCTTCACGTTGCCGCCCGCAGCCACGATGGCCTCGGGAGTGAACTCACCACCGGACGCCGCCCAGGTTGCGGTGACGGCCACGGCGATGAATTCGGCGGCGGTAATAGGAGCAAGAATGAACACCAGGAACTTCTGGATGGGATGCAGTTGCTCCGCCTCCTGGTACTCCTTGATGTTCAGGAACATAACCACGAAGGTGAAGAGGATGAGGATCGCACCCGCATACACCAGTATCTGAGCGACGGCCAAGAAGTAGGCCTGGCTGAGCAGGTAGATGGCCGCGATGTTCACGAAAGTGAAGATGAGCAGGATGAGCGCATGAACGATGTTCTTGCGGGTCACCACGCCCAGGGCGCCGAGAACGGCCAACCCGGCGAAAACGATAAAGAAGATTCTTTCAGCCACGTGCCCCCCTTACCGTTTCTTGAGTTCTTTGTGGGCGTTCACCTGATTGGCGAGGAGCTTCTCCTTCGTGAGATAGAAGTCGTTCTTGTCGAAGGTCGCCAGCTCGTATACAGGCGTGAGGACGATGGCCGCCCTGGGGCACACTTCCTCGCAGAAGCCGCAGAAAATGCAGCGTGCGAGGTCAAGGTCGAAGCGGTCGAGCTGTTTGTTGCCGTCGGGGCCTTCCGAGCTGTCGATGGTAATACAGCCGGAGGGGCACACCGTCTCGCAAAGATGACAGGCATCACAGTTCAGCTCGCCCGTCTCAGGATTGGAAATGAGGGCGTGTAGGCCACGAAAACGGGGGAAGGGCTCCCCCTTCTCTTTCGGATACTGAATGGTGACCTTCTTCGTGGCGGCATACTTGCCGGTGACCGTCATCCCTTGGAGGATCTCGAAAAAGGTAACCTTCTTGATCGCATCTTTGAGTCCCATGCTATATCACCACCACAAGCGCCGTAACTGCCAGGTTGACCAGGGCTAGGGGCATGAGTACCTTCCAACCGAGATCCATGAGCTGGTTGTAGCGGTAACGCGGAATGGTCCAGCGGATCCACATGTACAGGAAGATGCAGAACATGATCTTGAGAATGAGCCACACGAAACCCGGCACTACGTTCCAGGCTTCGAACGGGGCACGCCACCCACCGAAGAAGAAAGTGGCCATGATGGCCGACATGACTATCATGTTCACGTACTCGGAGAACATGAAGATGCCCCAGCGCATGCCCGAGTACTCGGTCATGAAGCCTGCCACCAGCTCCTGTTCGGCCTCAGGAAGGTCGAACGGAGTGCGGTTGAGCTCGGCGATGGAGGCGATGAAGAAGATGACGAACCCGACCAGCTGCGGCAGCCAGAACCAGTTCCAGAAGTTACCGGCCTGCTTGTCGACGATCTCCACCAGATTCATGGAGCCCGCGAGGATCATGACGCCGACGATGGCGAAGCCCATGGGCAGCTCGTACGAGATCATCTGCGCGCCGGAGCGGATGGCTCCAAGTAGGGACCAACGGCTGTTCGAAGACCAGCCGGCGAGCACGATGCCGTAGATTGCCATCGAGCCCATGGCCAAGAACAGCACCACGCCCGCGTCGAAGTTCGCGATCACCAGGTCGGTTCTCCAGGAGAGGATCTGGGCGTCGAGCGGCCCGAACGGGATGACCGACATCGAGAGGGCCGCCGGTATCCAGAGCAGGTAGGGAGCCATCTTGTAGACGGGCTTGTCGACCCAGTCGGGAGTGATGTCTTCTTTGCGGAGCAGCTTGGCCAAGTCGCCGAACGTCTGCAGCACACCGCCCGGACCAGCGTAGTTGGGCCCCAGACGGCTCTGCATGAAACCGGCGAACTTGCGCTCGCCCCAGATGAGCATGGCGGCAAGGCCCACGCAGAAGAAGAAGACGATGCAGCCCTTGATTACCAGGAAGATCAATTGTGTCATCGGTCGCAGCTCCCCAGGCACACGTCGACGCTACCGAAGATCCCCACCACATCCGCCAGCATCTCGCCCTCCCACATGGGGGTCGTGGCCTGGCAGTGGAAGAAGCAGGGAGTCGCTATATGCAGCCGCTGCGGCTTGGGGCTCCCGTCGGATACGACGTGGAAGCCGAGCTCACCGTGAGGAGTCTCAACCGCCCGGTACACTTCACCCGCGGGCACCTGTGGGCCCTGGAAGACCTGCATGAAGTCTTGGATCATGGCCGCCGAGCTTCTCATCACGTCCTTCTTCTCAGGAATGACGTGGGCGGCGTCCTTCGCGAGAACGGGGCCTTCGGGCATGTTCTCGAGGCACTGCCGAATGATCTTGACGGACTCCCGCATCTCGCGCATGCGCACACGATACCGCGCGTATACGTCGGCCTCGTACTCGACGGCCGACTCGAAGTCGATCTCCGGGTAGGCGGCGTAGGGCTCGTCCTTGCGCAGGTCGCGGGCCACCCCGGCAGCCCGCAGAGCGGGACCGGTCACGCGCCAGGCTGCGCAGTCCTCGGAGGTAAAGATGCCGACGTCCTTGGCTCTTCCGAGAAAGATACGGTTCTTATCGATGAGCCGCTCGTATTCCGAGATGCGCGTCGGCAGAAAGTCGAGGGCTCCGTACATCCTCTCGGCGAATCCGTCGGGGAGGTCTTTGGCCACTCCGCCGATGCGGCAGTAGGAGTGCGTGAGACGAGCCCCGCAGAGCATCTCGAACATGTCCATCATGTACTCGCGCTCGCGGAAACAGATCTGCTGGAAGGTAATGGCACCGAAGTCCATGATGTGGATGCCGAGCCACAGCAGGTGGTTGGAGATGCGGGTCATCTCGTGAGCCATTGTGCGGATGAAGCGGGCTCGAGGCGGGGCTTCCATGCCGATGAGCTTCTCGACCGCTTCGCAGTAGCCATGGTTCTGGGCGAAGCTGGCCACGTAGTGCAGCCGGTCGGTGAGCGGGATGACTTGGTGATACGTGAGGCTTTCGGCGAGTTTCTCGACGCCCCGGTGCAGATTGCCGATCTCCGGCCTGGTAGCCACGATGACCTCACCGTCGAAGTCCACCTCCGCCCGGAAGACACCGTGCATGGACGGGTGGTGCGGGCCCATGCTGACGGTGAGGACCTCCCTGTCACCGTGGACGGGCTGGCGGCTGCGGGCTTTACGCTCGCGCAGCTCCTCGAGCGTGGGACGAAGAGTGGTCGCGGCCGGAGGCGCTTGGTCTTGGCTTGGCGCACTCATCGCTAGAGCTTTCCTTTCAGGTCCGTACGAATCCGCCCACCAACGAGACCTTCCAGCGGAAAGTCCTTGCGCAGAGGGAATCCTTGGAAATCGGAGATGAGCAGGAGCCGCTGGAGATTGGGGTGGCCGTCGAACACCACTCCGAACATCTCCCACGTCTCACGCTCGTCGAAGCCGGCGGAAGGCCACAGCCCGGTCGCCGTGGGGAGGCTCTCACCGTCTGCCAGCCTGGTCTTGATGCGGACCCGGGTGGTATTGGGGATGGAGGTGAGATTGGCCACCACTTCGAAAGGCTGATCGGCTCGTTCTGGATAGTGATTGCCGAAAAGGCAGTCGAGCCGGTCGAAACCGAGCGTCTCGGAATCCCTGCAATACGTGAGGACCGCGATCCAGTCCTCGGGTGCCACTACGAGCGTGAGCTCGCCGCGGAACGTAGAGGTTTCGAGGAGCTTCTTGCCGAACTTGGACGTGAGCTCCTTCTGCACCGTCTTCAGTGCGGCCGAGAGTTCATCAAGATTCGCCTGTACCATGGCTCACTCTCCAATCGCCACGCGGGCGGGAATGGTACGCAGGCCGTCGTATGCGTGCTTGCCCTGCTTGACGCGGTCGCGGATCAGCTCCAGCCCCTGCCAGAGGGCTTCGGGACGCGGGGGGCAGCCGGGTACGTACACGTCGACCGGGATGATGGCATCGGCGCCCTGTACCACGTTGTAGGTGTTCCAGATGTTGCCGGAAGTGGCGCAGGAGCCCATGACCAGGACCCACTTGGGATCGGGGATCTGTTCATAGAGGCGGATGACCCGGGGCGCCATCTTGAGCGAGATCCAGCCGGCGACGATCATGCCGTCTGCCTGCCGGGGTGAGGCACGCATTGCTTCCATACCGAAGCGGGCGATGTCCCAACGGGGACCGGCACACGACATCATCTCGATGGCGCAGCAGGCCAAACCGAAGAGAAGCGGCCAGAAAGAGAAACTCGCTCCGAAGTTGAGCAGCCTGTCAAGCTGTGCGGGAATGACGCCGGGGATGTGCCCCTCGCCTTCGAGGACCCGGTTCAAATCGGCGTCGGTCGGGTTCTTGAGGGCATCGGCGAGGTCGATGTCGGGCAGCGGAGGAGCTTTGGGTCGCTCTATTCCCACGAAAGCACTCCCTTCTTCCATTCGTACACGAAGCCGACCAGGATGACGAAGATGAAGACCATCATGGCCGCGAATGCGGGGGCGCCAAGGCTTGTCAGGGCTACCGCCCACGGATAGATGAAGGCCGCTTCGAGATCGAACAGTACGAAGAGGACGGCCACCAGATAGTAGTGCACGTTCAGCGGAACGCGCGCGTCGCCTGTAGGCTTGACCCCACACTCGTAGGGCTCGCCCTTGGCCGGGTTCTTGCTGGTAGGCATGAGTCTGTGCACGATCCAGATCATGACCACGAACAGACCAGCTGAGAGGATGAGCATGAAGGCGAATTGGATCACGAGATCGACGGTCGGATTAATCACAGGCGCACCTCTACGCTCAGTTGATTGGGCCGTGAACGTCGGGCTACAACGCCCGTCACAATAACAAATCCCCATATGGGGCGCAACTTGATTTGGGCGTCCGGCCAATTGGCGGGTACGCCTATAATGAGGCATCGGATGGCCGATGGGCTGAGCCCTTGGAATGCTCCGGTAGCAGCTTGTCGCGAGCGAGAGGATAAGGCCATGGCTACCCCTGCCGAAGAACCGGAGGCTCCCTTCTGGGAGCATGTCAGCGAGCTACGCGCGCGTATCCTGGTGAGCGGCGCGTCCGTGGTTGTCGCGTCGATCGTAGCGCTTGTCTTCCACCGGCATATCTTCGGGGTGCTGATGCTCCCCCTGCTGCGTGTACCGGGGGCGGTGGACAAGCTACTTACGCTGGGGCCCGCGGAGCCTGTTCTTACCATCTTGCGTGTGAGCGTGTACGCGGGTCTGATCGGAGCGTTCCCCATAATCTCCTGGCAGTTGTGGGCCTTCGTTGCTCCCGCACTGTACGAGCGGGAGAAGCGGGTGGTCGTCCCATACGTGTTGTTCCTATGGGTGCTTCTGCTCGGAGGGGTGGCGTTCGGGTACTTTGTCATGTTGCCGGTGGGACTGGCCTTCCTGTTGAGCTATGGGGGAGACCTATTCACTCAGCAACTGCGGGCCGCCGAGTACGTGAGCTTCGTCAGCAGTTTCCTCTTGGGCCTCGGTCTCGTCTTTCAGATACCGGCGGTCTTCCTGCTCTTGTCCGCGCTCAGCATCGTCAGCAGCCGAATGCTGCGGCGCGTTCGCCGCTACGCTGTGCTGGCAGTGGCAGTGGTGGCCATGGTGATCACTCCCACACAGGACCCGGTGACCATGTTGGTGCTCATGGGGCCGCTCCTCTTGCTCTATGAGCTCGGCATCCTTCTGGTTCGGGTGGTCGAAGGGCGGAGGGCAAGGCGGGCGAAGGAATGACAGGGCTCGCGGGCCGCGAGGCGGAGCCGCTGAAGGTCGAAGCCCGACTCCCTGAGGGAGTCGGGCTTCGACCTTCAGACCGCGGAGGCGGCCGGCGCAGACCGCCGAGCCGCTTCCGTTTCGAATCGCTACCGGCTAGAGTGCCTTCAGCTTCTCGGTGAGAACGGGGACTACCTCGTAGAGATCGCCCACGATGCCGTAGTCGGCCGCCCCGAACATCAGCGCCTTCTCATCTTTATTGATGGCGGCGATGATCTTGGCTGTGCCGATCCCGACCGTGTGCTGAACCTGGCCGGAGATGCCCACAGATATGTACAGGTTGGGCTTCGTCTTGGCGCCGGAGAGACCGACGAGGCGTGCTTCTGGGAGCCACTCCCAGTCGCATAGGCTCTTCGTGCAGCCGAGTTCAGCGCCGAAAGCTTCGCAAAGCTGGTTGGCCAGGGCGATGTCTTCCTTGGCACCGAAGCCGCGTCCTATGCAAACGAGGTTGGCCGCTCCTTCGAGATTGACGGATTCGCCTTCCTTCTCGCGCTTGCTGACCAGCTTGACCGGCGAGTCGGCTAGGGACAGAGCGGGGGTTATGACCTCGCCCGCGCCTGCCGTCGGGGTAGTAATCTCGAAGGTCTTCGGCATGACCGCGAAGACCTTGACCGGAGTATCGATGGTCTCGCGGGCGACGGTGGCGCCGCCGAACGAGTAGTGGGAGCACAGAAGGGCGCCGTCTGCCACTTCCATGGCGTTCACGTCGGTGGCCGCACCGGCGTCGAGCTTCTGCGCGAGACGGCCGGTGAGTTCCTTGCCAAGCCGCGTGGAACCGACGAGCACGTAGGTGGCGTCGGCCTCCTTGGCGATCTGTGCGAGTGCTTCAGCCACGACATCGACTGGAAGGTCCGCCAGAGCGGCGTCTTCAGACACGTAGATCTTGTCAGCGCCAACAGCGGCCAGTTCGGAAGCCTTCGCCGCGGAATCAGGGCCGAGAACGGCTGCGGAGGTGCCGAGGCCGAGGGCGCCGGCGAACTCCTTGGCCTGGTACGCGAGCTCCTTGGCCGTGCTCAGCTGTTCGCTGTATACGAGAATATCTGCCATAGCTAAGCCTCCAGGACCCCTTCCTTGATGAGGGCGTCGATAAGCTTGTCGACCTGTTCTTCGATGGTGCCCTCGAGCATGACGTTCTTGCGTGCCTGCTCTTCGGCCAGATTGGAGATGAGCGTCTTGCCGGAAGCCACAGCGGCGGCGTCGAGATCGAGATCAGCGAGCGTCCATTCGGTCTGCGGCTTCTTGCCCGCCTTCATGATGTTCATGAGGGTGCAGATGCGGGGCTCGTTGATCTCGCTGGTGACGGTCACAGCAGCCGGAAGCGGCGTTTCCCAGGTCTCGATGTAGTCGCCCATGCCGCGGTCGACCTGCAGGCCGGCGCCGCCGGCCACGATCTTGCGGGCGTAGCCGATCTCGGGAAGGTTCAGGAATTCCGCCACCCGCGGGCCGACTTGGCCGGAGTACTTGTCGGTGGAGCCTTCGGCGAAGATGATCAGATCGTAGTCGGCGATCTTCTCGATAGCCTTGGCTATGATCTTGGCGATACCTGCCTGATCGGCTTCGAGCGCGGCCGGATCGTCGATGATGTAGGCTTCGTCGGCGCCCATGGCGAGGGCTTCCTTGATGGTGTCTTTGACTTTGCGGTTACCCTCGTTGACCGTGAGGGCGATCACCTTGGAGTCACCCACTTCGGAAGCCAACTGCAACGCCGCCTCGAGCGCGTTCTTGTCAAGATCGCCCAACTTGTACGGGACTCCCTCGAGAACCGGCTCGCGGTTCTTGATGCGGACCATCTCCGTGTCCACGTTGGTCTTGACCGGTACGATGATGTTCACGTTTCTACCACTCCTCTATGACGTATGCAGGCGAGACGCGCCTCTACGACGTGCGGTACTGGACGCCGTACTCACCGCGCGGGTAGTTCCATTCGATGGCGCCCGGCTCGCAGGCAAGGAGGCAGGTACCGCACTCCAGACATCCTTCCCAGTCCACGATGGTGTCGCCCTCATCGTCCAGTTTGTACAGCAGGGCGGGACAGATGTAGAGACAGGTCTTGTCCGTGCACTTGGTATTGCAGATGTCGGTGTTGATGGTGATGTGACGCTCTTTGTCTATCTTGAATACGTTGTAGCCGAGTTTCGTTTCGATGTTCATGCGCGCCGCCTCCTCAGATCTTCCTCGCACCCAGGGCGTCCTTGACCGTGGCTAGGTTCATGAACTCCTTCTTGGCGCCGCTGTAGACTTTGTCGAAGATCTTCTTCTGCGGACCCGCTCCGAGAACGAATAGGCCGTCCATGACGCGGGATATCGCGTTGGGGTAGTGGCTGAAGACGCGGTCGTTCTCGATGAAATGGGGGATGTTCTCTGCCACTTCGAGGTCCTTGATTACCCAGCTGTCCCTCATCATCCGATCATAGGCAGGACCGGCGGCGTTGATGTCGCCCTGAGCCTTGGCTTCTGCGACCGCCTTGGCGGCGAAGTACCCAGAGGCTATGGCAAAGTCCATGCCCCGCACAGTGTAGAGCGAGTTGAGAGCCAGACCAGCGGAGTCACCCGTGACGAGATACCCGTCGCCGTACAGCGGAGGGATGCCGGCGGGGCCGGCCTCGGAGATGACGTGGGCAGAGTACTCGAGGAGCTCTCCGCCTTCGAACAGCGGTTTGATGGCCGCGTTTTCCTTGAAGTCGTCGAGCAGCCGATAGATCTCGACCTTGTCCTTGCGCTCCCTTGCGGCCTTCATGCCGAGCACGATGCCGAGTGCGACGGAGTTCTTGTTCGTGTAGAGGAAGCCGCCGCCGAGCATGCCCTTGGTCACCTCGCCCATGAAGAGCTGGGCGGCGCCTTCGCCGGGGTTGAGGTGCCAGCGGCTCTCAATGACCTCAGGAGCGAGCTCGATGACTTCCTTGTAGCCTACGGCCTGGTCGACGAACGTGGGCCTCTCACAAAGGCCGGCTCGTTCCGACACCAACTTGAGGCAGCCCTCGGCCACGATGACCATGTCCGCGCCGATCTCATCTTCTCCGGCACGAATGCCGATGACCTTGTCCAGTTCATCCTTCAGCAGCTCGTCCACCCTCTGCTTGGTGATGACCATACCGCCCTTTTCCATGACCTTCTCGGACAGCCACTGGTCGAAGGTGGCTCGTACCAGGGTATAGGCTTGGTATGGCTGAGCGGCTACGTTCTGGGATGTGTACTCCAGGGTCGTGGTGGCCGCGTCGCCCATGATGGTGATGAATTCACGGGTCACCGGCCGTTCGAACGGGGCTTCTTCCCACAACTCCGGAAACATGTCGCGGATGGGGCTGATATAGAGGCGCCCACCGGTGACGTTCTTGGCGCCCGAGTAGTCACCCCGTTCGATGACGATGACTTCGAGTCCCTCGGAGGCCAGACCGTACGCCGCCGACAGGCCGGCGAGTCCGCCTCCGACGACGATGCAATCGACCTTTTCCATGAGTCCTTTCCTTGCTGTGCCGCCGCTGCCCGGGGGCAGCGGCGGCACACTACAGCGTAGGTTCTGTCAGATCGCGGCGTGAGCCGGAATCGGTCCTACTTGAACGAGTTGAACGCGTCGCCCCACTCGTCGCGGGCGATGATGCCGCGCATGATGTTGAGGCCGCCCTCGGCACCCACTTCGTAGGACATGACGCCACGGAGGGCCATTTCCAACGGGGTGTCCTTGGTGTAGCCAAAGCCGCCGTGATAGATCATGCCGTGGCGGGCGATGTCGTGACCCAGGGTCGGGGAGAGGCACTTGCAGGTGGCGACGATCTTGTTGAGATCCTTGCGGCTGAAGGTGCCGGGATTCGCGTCGTTGTAGCCGTACATCCAGGCCGCACGAGTCAGGTTGAGCTTGAGCATGTCGAGCTGCATCCAGTCGTTGGCCATCTCGAAGTTGATGCCCTGGTTCTTCGACAGCGGCTTGTCGAAGAGGATCCGCTGCTGAACGTAGTCAGCCGAAATCTCGAGGCACTTCTCAGCGCCACCGAGGCAGGCGGCCGCGACGATGATACGGGCGGCGTTGAAGCCGTCCATGTTCACGTAGAAGCCCTTGCCTTCTTCACCGAGCAGGCACCACTTCGGGATCTTGGCGTCCTTGTAGATGAAGCCGCCGGTGGAGAGGCCCATACGGCCCATATCCTTGTAGGTATGGTCGCTGATGCCCTCGATTTCGCGCGGCACGTAGATGAAGCTGATGCCTTTGTAGCTGGCGTTGGGATCGGTGTAGGCCAGGGTGCAGTGACCGGACGGCCAGCCCCACTTGGCGCATTCCTTCGGGCCGGAGATGTAGGCCTTCTCGCCATTGAAGATGTAGTTGTCGCCGTCGGGGATGGCAACGGTCGTGATCTTGGCGAGGTCGGAACCGCCGGCGGGCTCGGTGGTGTTGATGCCGGCGAAGCAGGTGCCTTCGGCGATCCTGGGCAGTACGAGCTCCTTGAGCTGCTCGGTGCCGTACTTGTTGATGATGTACGCCCAGCCGATGGTGAGGAGCGTGTATACGGGGGTGGACATCGAAAGGTCGGCGCGCGCGGTCTCGTGGATGGTGATCATGGCGTAGACCATGCGCTCTTCATCGGAGATGTCCATGCCGCCGTACTGCTCGGGGATGGTCACTGCGAACATGCCCAGGCTGGCCATACCCTCAGTGATGTCGGTGGGGATGCCGTCTTCGGCTTCGTCGATAGCGCGGGCCCGGGGGGCCAAGTTCTTGTCCAACCATTCGCGGATTGACTGGCGGTAAAGGTCCTGCTCGGGGGTAAATCTGAAATCCATCAAGCTCCTCCTACTGAAACGCTGACGTTTCTTTGTGGGCCGCTCCTGTGCTTGGGGCAAAAGGATAGGCCCAAGCTAGCGTGCAATCCTATCCTTTTTTGGTTTCCTACACCACCCCCTCTTTCCGAAGAGCGGAAATCTGGCCTTGCGTATGTCCCAGGCTCGCCAGTATTTCCTCGGTGTGCTCCCCAAGAAGGGGAGGGTGCCTGGTGTAGTGAACCGGGGTCTCACTCAGCTTTAGCGCGCTGCCCGCGGACCGCACCTCTCCCAAAGTGGGATGGGGGATCGTAACCAGCATCTCGCGCGCGAGCACCTGTGGGTCGGCGAAGACCTCGCTGATGTCCTGGATAGGATCGGCGGGCACGTCTTCCCGCCTGAGAATGGCGAGCCACTCGGCTGCCGGCCGTTCTTTGAGGTGGGCGAACATGGCTTCAACAAGGGCTCCGCGGTTCTCCACCCGCTTGGCGTTCGACGCGAACCGAGGGTCGGAAGCCATCTCCGGAGCCCCAAGCGCCGAGCACAACCGGGCGAACTGAGTGTTATTGCCGACCGCGATGGTGAACCACTTGTCCTTGGCCTTGACGGCTTGGTAGGGCACGATGTTGGGGTTCGCGTTGCCCCACCGTCCGGGAATCGACCCACCAATAAGGAAGTTGCTGCCCGGATTGACCAAGGAGGAAACCTCGGCGTCGAGCAGCGAAACATCCAAGAATTGACCTTCGCCGGTGATCGATCGATGGTACAGCGCAGCTAGGATGCCCACCGCCGCGTTGAGTGCGGCGAGCACGTCGATGACCGGAAGCCCGACCTTCATGGGCGGTCCGTCCCGCTCGCCGGTGATGCTCATGAATCCGCCCCGGCCCTGGATGACGAAGTCGTACCCAGGACGGTCGGCGTCAGGGCCGGTGCGGCCGTAGCCACTGACGGAGCAGTAGACGAGGCCGGGGTTGATCGCGCGCAGATCGTCGTAGCTGATGCCCATGCGCTCGGTGGTGCCGGTCCTGAAGTTCTCGACGAGGACGTCGGCGTCAGCCGCCAGCTCGAGTAGGATGTCGCGTCCGCGCTCACTCTTCAGATCGAGCGTAAGGGAGCGCTTGTTGCGGTTCAACCCCAGATAGTATGCGGACTCGGTGCCGCGAAAAGGCGGGCCCCAGGCGCGGGCATCGTCGCCCGTACTAGGCCGCTCTACCTTGATGACGTCGGCACCCAGGTCGCCCAGCATCATTGCGCAGGTGGGGCCGGCGACAACGCGGGAGAGATCTAGCACTGTTATTCCGTCGAGGGCTCCGGGCATTCTTCCGATTCGCTAGGAGTCAAGGTCGTGTCGGACGCGTGTGGGTCAGCCGGTTACGCTGGAGCTCTCACGGACCAGGTATGGCGCAGAGCGACCACAAACCCATATGCTGGGAGCCCTTAGCCGAGAGTCGGAAGTCTGGAAGGACCGTCCTCCGAGGGCCAAGTGTGCAGCATACTCTATGATGCCACCACGGCGGAGGGAGTGCAAGCCGCCGAGTCGCCGACCGCCTGGTATCGTCCCCTCAGGCGGTCTCGGAGTTGCTGCAGTCCGCCGAGTGCGGTTCGGGCTCCGGGCCTCTTCCCGACTCGGGTGCCACCGGGATATCACCCTGTTCTGGCCGGCACAGCGGCGACTGATCGACCATCTCGAAGACCCGGCGCAGTGCGAAGATAAGTGCGCCCTGGGAGTGGCCCCGGTAGCGGTGTCTGACGAGGGCCTCGGTCTCCGCGCGCCCGCTGAGAACCGAACGTCCGCGGAGCAGGCGGGCCAGGTAGTCGCGGGCCAGGTCGGTCATGAGCGTGGAGGAGGCTGCCAGGATGAGGCCCTGCTCATCGACCTCGAGGATGACGCCCACCCGTCCTCGGACGGCCTGGTGGGACACGTCTTGGGGAAGACGCGCATAGCCGGAGAAGAGGTATGTCTGCGGCTCTTCTGTGCGCGCTGCACTCATGGTCGGATTGTAACACCTCTGATGCTGCGCTCGTGTGGACACCATCTCGGGGCCGGCGTATCATCGTCGAAACACCCGGAGGTATCCTCTTGTCCCTGTCTATCGGCATCGTCGGCCTTCCCAACGTGGGGAAGTCCACATTGTTTCATGCGCTCACCCGGCAGCAGGTGGCGGCTTCAAACTATCCATTCTGCACCATTGACCCCAACGTCGGAGTGGTGCCAGTGCCCGACAGGCGGCTGGAGAGGATAGGGGAGGTCATCAAGCCGGACAAGCTACTTCCGACGACGGTGGAGTTCGTGGATATCGCCGGCCTGGTGCGGGGGGCGAGCAAGGGCGAAGGCCTTGGGAATCAGTTCCTGGCTCACATCAGGGAGTGCGACGCTGTTTGCGAGGTGCTCCGCGCCTTCGCCGATGCCGATGTGGTGCACGTCGAAGGCAGGGTCGATCCGGCGGGCGACGCCGATACAGTGCTGACGGAGCTCGTGCTGGCCGATCTGGCCACGGTAGAGAAGGCTCTGCCAAAACTGGCGAAGCAGGCTACATCTGTCAAAGAACTCCGTCCCAAGGTGGAGGCCGTACAGAAGGCGGGCGCGGCGCTTGCCGAAGGTACGCCCGCGCGGGAGGCCGGTCTCTCGGTCAACGAGGCTTCCTTCCTGAAGGACCTCCAGCTGCTGACCATGAAGCCCATGATCTATGTGCTCAACGTAGCCGAGGAGCAAGTGGGCACCCAGGTGGAGCCTGTGCGCGGGTTGGAGACCATTCCCATCTGCGCCAAGCTGGAGGCGGAGCTGGCCGATCTCGAGCCTGCCGAGAGGCGCGAATTCCTCCTGGAGATGGGTCTCGAGGAGTCGGGGCTCGAGCGATTGGTGAAGACCGGCTATGACCTCCTCGGCCTGATCACCTTCTTCTCGGCCCAAACGAATGAATCGCGCGCGTGGACCATTCCATGTGGTTTCTCGGCTCCTCAGGCGGCGGGGGTCATCCATTCCGACTTCGAACGAGGCTTCATCAAGGCCGAGGTCGTCGACTTCGAGACGTTGTCGGAGTTCGGAGACTTGGCGGCCGTCAAGGCTGCGGGACGGCTGAGGCTGGAAGGCAAGGAGTACGTGGTGCAGGATGGAGACGTCATCCATTTTCGCTTCAATGTGTAGGAGGGGTCTTGAGCGCTGCGACTGAGAAGGGCACGGGCCACCGCCCGCCTGAGCGTGAGCCGAAGAGCAGGAAGCCGACTCCACAGGATCAGGAGACGTTCCGTCAGCGATTGCGTCCGGTGACACCCGCGACCGTGTCCGAACAGGTGGCCGATCAGTTGCGCGATCTCATCAGCTCCGGGCGGCTGCAGCCGGGCGACAAGCTACCCTCCGAGCGGGAACTCGCCGAACGCTTCGGGGTGGGCCGCCCGGCGGTGAGGGAGGCTCTGCGTGAGCTCAAGGCCCAGCAGCTCGTGTCATCCGGCAGAGGCTCCCGGGGCACGGTGGTCACCCAGGTGCCGGGGTCGGAGATCAGCGCACCGCTCGCCGGGCTGCTCGGCAGTGGGGCGGAGCGGCTCCTCGATCTCATGGAGCTCCGCATCGCCGTGGAGGTCCAGGCCGCCGGGCTGGCCGCGCGGCGGGCCACTCTCGAAGACCTCAGACGCCTTTCGGGCATCGAGATACGGCCCTACGAGTCGGGTCTCGCTGAGAACGACATCGCCTATCATCGCGCCATCGCCGAGGCTTCTCACAACGGGCTGGTAAGGCAGGTCTCGCAGGACATCGTGGACCTTCTGCACGAGCACATGCCCGCCATCCTGCACGTGATCTATACGCAACCCGGTGGCGCCGGAGCGGTGCAGCGCCAGCACGACGCGGTGCTCGCCGCGATCCGCAGGGGTGACGAGGACGGGGCCCGTAAGGCCATGCGCGAGCATCTCTCCTACGTCACCCGCGGCCTCATGCAGCTCGCGGGCTCAGGTTCCTCCATCAGGCTGGTCATCATGGACCTCGACGGCACGCTCCTCGCCGGGCCGCGCCACATATCCGACCGCACCAAAGAGGCTGTTGCCATGGTCAGAGAGGCGGGTGCCGAGTTCGTGCTCGCCTCGGCTCGACCGCCGCGCTCCACCCGTCGCTACTACGAGGAACTCGAGCTCACCACCCCCATCATCGCCTGTAACGGCGCGCTTCTGTGGGATCTGATGGCGAACGTTCCTCTGAGCCGGGTTTCTATACGTGCCGAGCTCGCCGAGGAGATGGTCACCATAGGCCGAGAGCTCGGCACCATTGTGAACTTGGAGTCCGAGGATGAATGGTTCGCCGACCGGGTCAACGACCGCATCATGGAGAACATCGAGCGCTACGGAGTGGCGCCACCCAAGCAGGTAGGCAACATCGACGAGGTCTTCGCCCAGAACCGCCCCGTCGAGCAGGTGTTCATGGACCTCCGAGACCTCGATCAAGAGGCGCAGAACACGGCGAGAGTCACCCTGGCGCGCATCTTCTCCAGTCACTCCAACATGACCGAGACGGTGTCCGGTCTTGTCGACTTCGTCGCGGCGGAGGCATCAAAAGCTTCCATGGCCCAGCAACTCGCCCGGTCTATGGGCATAGCTGCCGAGCAGGTGTTGGCCATCGGCGACCACGACAACGACGTGTCTCTCCTGCGCTGGGCGGGTGTCGGCGTGGCCATGGGCAACGCGACGCCGGCGGCCAAGGCCGCGGCCGACGCCGTGACCTCCTCCAACCTGCGCGAGGGCGTAGCCGAGGCGCTTGATCGCTGGGTGCTCGACCAACTCGGAGGCTCAAGAGGCCGTTAGGCCTCGAGGACCCGCTACGCGCGACCTGCCGCTTCGACCCGCCGGCGTGGTTTGATATCCTGTGTCGGCACATTCCCCCCGACGCAAGGTCCCCTTCCCATGACGAGTGAGATCAAGAGTTTCGCTGCCTACTCCGGGACCGACGACTACATCGCGTCCTCGGAGCTCATGCAGACGGTGAACGTCGCGGCTACTTTGGGTCGACCCCTGCTCATCAAAGGGGAGCCCGGCACCGGTAAGACCATGCTTGCCCACAGCATCGCCCGGGGCCTGGGGCTCGACCTCTTGGTCTGGAACATCAAGTCCACCACCAAGGCTCAAGACGGTCTGTACGTGTATGACACGGTTCAGCGCCTTTACGACAGCCAGTTCGGTGACCACGACGTCTCCGATATCGGCAACTACATCAAGCTGGGCAAGCTGGGGGAGGCTTTCACCTACCCGGGTAAGGTCATCCTGCTCATCGACGAGATCGACAAGGCCGATCTCGAGTTCCCCAACGACCTCTTGTGGGAGCTCGATCAGATGGAGTTCTACATCCCCGAGACCGGAGCCACCATTCGAGCCGACGAGCGGCCCATAGTGGTTATCACGTCGAACGCGGAGAAAGAGCTACCCGACGCATTTCTACGGCGCTGCGTCTTCCACTACATCGATTTCCCCGACGAAGAGATGATGCGCAGCATCGTTCTGGTGCATCATCCCGACCTGCAGGAGCGGCTGCTCGATCTGGCCATCGAGGCTTTCTACTGGCTGCGTGAGGTCCAGGGTCTGCAGAAGAAGCCCTCCACCAGCGAGCTCATCGACTGGGTGCAGGCGCTTGTTGTGGGCGGGGCCGACTCGGGTGAGATAGCCAAGCGGTTGCCTTTCCTGGGAGTGCTCCTCAAGAAGGATCACGACGTGGACGTCTGTCTGCGTGCGCTGGGCGGCCGCAAGGGAGTGGCCACCGGCCGCAGATAGCGTGTTCGCTCAGTTCTTCTATGTGCTCCGGGGCTACGGGGTCCCGGTCACCATAACCGAGTGGCTCGCGCTTATGCAGGCGTTGGCGCAGGGGCTTGCCCTATCTGGTCTCGATCGGTTCTATCTGCTCGCGCGTTCCATCCTCGTCAAGTCCGAGACATACTTCGACCAGTACGATCAGGCGTTCGCGGCGGTGTTCGAGGGCATCGAGACACCCATTGAGATCGCCGACGAGGTGTGGGACTGGCTGGCCGACCCCGCAGTGTTCCCGGGGTTGTCGGCCAAGGAGCGGGCGGCGCTTGTCGAGGCGCTCGGGGGCATGGACCTGGAGGAGCTGAAGAGGCTCTTCGAAGAGCGTTTGGCCGAGCAGACCGAGGCCCATCACGGCGGCAACTACTGGGTGGGCACGGGCGGCACCTCGGCGTTCGGGCACTCGGGGCTTCATCCCGGAGGGATCCGCGTGGGCGGGGAGAGCCGCAATCGCTCGGCGGTCAAGGTGGCCGGCGAGCGCAGATACCGCAGCTACCGCACCGATGCCATCGTGGGGGTGAGGCAGTTCGAGGTGGCACTCAGGCGTCTGCGGCAGCTGTCGAGCAAGAACGACTCCCTCCCCGACGAGCTTGACATTGAGGCCACCATAGAGTCCACGGCCGACAATGCCGGCATCCTCACCTTGGAGTATCGGCGCAGCCGCAAGAACAACGTGCGTGTTCTGCTGCTGATGGACGTCGGCGGCTCCATGCACCCTTACATCCGTGTATGTAGTCAGCTCTTCTCGGCGGTCCATAAGTCAAGCCACTTCAAGGACCTGCGTTTCCATTATTTCCACAATTGCATCTACGAGCATCTCTTCCTCGACACCTACTGCGCTTACGACAACTGCGTCCTCACCAGCCGGGTGCTCCACGAGCTTTCGGGCGAGTACAAACTGATCCTTGTGGGAGATGCGGCAATGGCGCCTTCGGAGCTCATGGCGAGGGACGGCATCATCTGGTGGGGAAGGACGAACGCCGAGCCCGGTATCGAATGGCTGAGGAAGCTGGCCCGGCACTTCGATCATGCCGTGTGGCTGAATCCCATCCCCGAGAGGGAGTGGTCGCGTATGTACGGGCAGTACACCATGGAGAAGGTGCGCGAGGTGTTCCCCATGTATGAGCTGTCGGTGGACGGCCTGACCGCCGCGGTCAAGAAGCTGATGGTGAAGAGGTAGCGGCCTAGCCGCCGCTCGACTTAAGGCCCGACGGTCACCTTGCGTATCACCACCGGCTCCACCGGCACATCCGCGTGGCTTCCGGTTGTGCTTGTGGGCACGCCGACGATGGCGTCTACGACGTCCATGCCCTCGATGACGCGGGCGAAGACCGCGTAGCCCCAGCCCGAGGGGGTCTTCGCCTTGTGGTCGAGGAAGTCGTTGTCGGCCACATTGATGAAGAACTGGCTGGTTGCGCTGTGTGGGTCGGAGGTGCGTGCCATAGCGACTGTGCCCCGCCGGTTCCGCACCCCGTTGTCGGCTTCATTGTCGATAGGCGCATTGGTGGACTTCTGGCTCATGGAGGAATCGAAGCCGCCTCCTTGGATCATGAAGTTGGGGATGACACGATGGAAGATCGTCTGGCCGTAGTGCCCTGCCTCGGCGTAGGTGATGAAGTTCGCCACGGTGTTGGGGGCCTCGACGGCGAGCAACTCGAGCTTGACAACACCCATGGAGGTCTCGAGAGTGGCCGAGGGATTCTTAGTGCTATCGTCTGCAATGCTGTCTTTCACGGTGCCTGCCTTTCTTTTCTTGCGCCGGCGCAGCGGCGCGTTCTTGTCATTGTGTGGTGGCCTGGTTGCCGCCTGCGGGCGGCGGCAACACCGGGCCCTGGGGACTGGGGGCCCCTCCAAGTCGCCCGACCATGACTCCTCCGGCGATCACCGCGGCGCCGCCCACTGCGGTGTACCAGCTCAGTGGCTCCGCCAGAAGAAGGGCGGCGAAGATCACAGCGGCTACGGGCTCTATGTAGCTCAACACGGCGGCGTGATCGGCGCGCACGAGCCGCAGGCCACCGAAGAACAGCAGCACTGCAAGCCCGGTGTGCACCACGCCGAGCACCGCGACCGACACCCAGCCCGCTGCGCCTGAGGGGCCGGGCAGCAGGAACACGGCGGGCAGAAGCACGACGGTGGCGACGGCCTGCTGGGTGAAGGCGACCAGGCCGGCCGGCACTTCGGCGAGCAACCGCTTGGTGATGAGTACTGTAATCGCGTAGATGATGGCCGCGGCGAAGGCGAGGAGGGCGCCGAACAGGTTGCGGGAGCCGGTGGCGTTGAGGGCTTGGGGACCCACGATGACGGCGGTGCCGAAGAGCGCGAGGACGAGGGGAATGATTATCCGCCGGTCGGAGGGCACGTGGGTGGCGAGCGGAGTGAAAGCGGCGACGAACACCGGCCCGATATAGTTGAGCAGAATGGCTGTGGCTACGGTGGTCCAGGTGAACGCGGTGAACAGAGCGGCCCAGCCGAGGGCGAGCAGGATCCCCACAAGCACAAGCCCGAGCAAGGTGCGCCGGTCGAGATGCGTCAGCAACCCGAGCTGGCCGCGCAGGAGCACGTAGACCAGCAGGGCCGCCGTGGCAAATGCCACCCTCCAGAACACGGTGACGAAGGGCGCTGCTCCGGACCAGCGGGCGAAGAGGGCCACCGATCCCCAGATTGTCGCGGCTGCGGCTACGGCCACAAGTCCCCGCGCCCTGTCGCGTTCGGGCGCTGCGGGACTCCCCGGACTCACTGAGTGTGGAGATGCCATAGCGCCTTTGTCGCCTCTACCGTGGTCCCGTGGGCGGCATCTTCTCCAGGCCGAGTTGGCCCTGAACCGCGCCACGTGTCCCACTTCTTCCGGCCGTTCGTCACGAATTCGAGCCTCCAAGGTCTTTCTGAAGCGAGCAACGCGGCCACCGCTCCCAGGAGGAGGATCAGCTTGCGCGCCCAAGGCATGGGATCCCAATGATAGCCGATCCGGTTGGCGACGATGTCGCGCACTGGGAAGCGCTTGGGGAGACCCGCCAGCCAGCCTTGACCTTCGTCGGACACGAAAGCGACCGCCGGGTCTTCCATGGCCGTTACTCCCTTGCCGGGATAGTCCACCCACACGTGTTCGAACGAGTAGCGCAGCGTGTAGGGCATTCCTTTGGCCTCCAAGATGCTAGCGCTGAGGAGTGCCTCGGCTTGGCAGTCGCCCCCTTTCTTGGCCACAACCTCGCCCACCGTGGGATAGTACCAAGGCAGTCCGTAGAGCTCCCAGGCGGTCCTGTAGGGAACGTACTCTTGGCTGAAGATCTCTATCGCCGCCGCGTCGTCGGGGAGGGTGGCGGCGAGCTCGGTGACCGCCGCAGGATCGATAGGCGGATAGAACATGCGGGAGACCGACGAGAACAGGGGGCGGGGATCAGGGTAGAGCACCAGCCAGGCGATCAGGAAGAGCGCCGCCAACGCTATCAGGCGCCGCTTGGTGGATGTCCGCGGTGTGTCCAGCCGGTCGTCGTCATGTGCGGCCACTTTGCACTCCCTGCTCCGCATTACTCCCTGTTTTGGTCTCCCATATATTCTACTGGAGCCCATAGCGGTCGCTGTAGACCGGATGCAGGAGCGCCTCGGCGGTCGTGGGCGCCCGTCGCGTGCCGTTCGGGGTGACGCGGCGACCGTTGATGGTAGCATTGGTATTCGTACATTTGGGAGCAAGGAGTTGCCATGATCCTGGAAGCCGATTGGGTTCTTCCGATTTCCAGCGAACCCATCACGGATGGAGCGGTGTGCGTCCAGGATGGCGTAATCATCGATGTGGGCAAGGCAGAAGAGGTGCACGAGCGTCATCCGGGCGAAGAGGTGAGGGGTTTCCACGACGCCGTCATGCTACCTGGCTTCGTGAATGCTCACTCTCATCTGGAGCACTCTGTGTTCCGCGGGCTTCTCGATGATTATCCGTTTGGTGAGTGGTTGCTCCGCTTCATCGAGGCACGGAGGAGGTTGGGCAAGGAAGAGATCGCCGCCTCCGCCATGCTTGGGGCTATGGAGTGCGTGAGCTCCGGCATCACCGCCACGGCTGATACCGGGTTCACGGGGGAAGCCACTGTGAGCGCGGCCGTTCTGTTCGGCCTCCGCCTGCACGCGTACCTGGAAGTGTTCGGCATGGACGACTCGCAGATCGTCGAGACGCTGCGTCATCTCGACGAGCGCATGGAGAAGCTGCGTGACAAGGCGGGCCCGCTTGTGCGGGTCGGTGTGTCTCCGCATGCCCCGTATACCGTATCCGGGCCCCTCTACCGCGCCCTCATGGCCTATGCGCTCGGGGCGGGAGTGGGCATGGTCACGCATCTCGCCGAATCCCGCGCCGAGGTGACCTACCTTCGCGACGGGTCCGGCGTGCTCGCGCATGATTTCCGCGAACTCGTGGGTTGGGATTCCCTCACGGTCATGCCCACAGGCGCCACCCCGGTCAAGTATCTGGAGCAGTGGGGGGCGCTCAACCCCAGCCTTACGGCCGTGCACTGCGTGCAGGTATCCACCGACGACATCGAAATGCTGAAAGAGCACGGGGTGGCCATCGCCCACTGTCCCAAGTCGAACGCCAAGCTTGCCTGCGGTATCGCGCCGGTGGGCGAGTTCCTCGAGGCCGGTCTGCGGGTGGGCCTCGGCACCGACAGCCTGGCCTCCAACAACGTCCTCGACATGTTCGCGGAGATGAGAGAGGCCATTCTCCTGCATCGGGCGAGCAGATATGAGACCGAGGGACTGCAGGCCTCCCAAGCGCTTCGCATGGCCACTGCGGGGGGTGCTGAAGTGCTAGGTATCGATGATCTTGTGGGTGCTCTCGAGCCGGGCAAGCGTGCGGATATCATCGCGGTTGACATGAAGTACAGCCACTTCGCCCCCATCGACGACCCGGTGTCGGCGCTGGTGTATGGCGCGAACCAGGAGGACGTGTTCTTCGCGATGATCGACGGCCGCGTGGTGTACGACAAGAAGAAGTTCAAAGATGTCGACGTGAGCGAGATCACCAAGCGGGCGGAGGCGGCAAGGACCGTGCTGCGTGGTTGAGCGATGATCCGGCGGGTGGTTCGTGGCAGCGTCTGCCGCTATAGTGCATAATCAGAGCAGAGGAATTCGCCCTCCCACAGAAGGGCTCAGACTAGGGAGAAACAGCTGGTGCTACTGCACAGGAAGCAGATCAACAAGTGGGCCAAGTGGGTGGCGTTGGTCCTGGCCATCGTGTTCGCGGTGTCCTTCGTAGCCATGGGTGTCGGCAGCGGCACCGGTCTCAACTGGTCCAGCTTGTGGGGCGGCGGCGGAGGGCAGAGCAACGCGGGCGCTCAGTCTCCCGACCAGCAGATCGAGGAGTTCGAGGCAAGGCTCGTCGAGAACCCCGACGACGCCGAGGCTCTGCTTGGTATCGCCAATCTGTACGCAGCCTTAGGGCGGCAGGATCTGGCGGCCTCCTATCTAGAGAAGCTGGCTGCCCTGGAGCCCGGCAAAGGCGAGATCCATATGCGTCTGGCGGGCATCTATCTCTCTCCAGAGGTCCAAGACAACCGGGCGGCCGTTCGCGTGCTGCAGGAAGCCACAGCGCTCGACTCCAACAACGCGGAAGCCTTTCTTCAGCTGGGTGTCGCTGAGCGGGGTGTCGGCAACGTCACTGGGGCGATCCTAGCTTGGAACCGCTACCTGGAGCTCGATCCGGAAGGGCAGATGGCCGACACGGTCCGCGAGCAGATCGAGCAGATGGCGCCCAAGCCGGTCGAGACCACCACGACCGAGTCGACATCCCCCGAGAGCGACGGAGACTAGGCTCTTCGGTGGCGCTTCGGGGGGCCGGCCGTACTCTGCACCGGTGTCGTGGGTGTTCGGGCGGTCTCGGCCTTGGTGCGTGCCGGCGTGCAGGAGTCAGCGAGTGATGGTAGAGTCGAGAATGCACTGTGGTAGGGGGTCATGGAAGTTGGCATAGAGAAGACCACGGCCGACGGCATCTACGTTGTGCGCGTCGATGGGGAGCTAGATCTCTACACGGCTCCCCAGCTAAAAGACGCCTTGGACGAAGTGATCACGGCCGGGCATACAAGTCTGGTCGTCGACCTCACGGGTGTCGGCTTCCTCGATTCCACGGGGCTCGGGGTACTACTCAGCGGCCTCAAGATGATCAAGGCCCTGGGGCAGGAGGGCAATCTCAGCTTGGTCGTCAACGATCCTCACGTGTCGAAGGTACTCCGTATTACCGGCTTCGAAGGCCTATTCGACATCCACGATTCCGTTGGTGAAGCACTCGCCGTCAAAACGGGCCGTTCCTGAAGCTTCACCCTCACAGGCTCCTCCTCATTGCCGATAATCTCGGCACATACATGCCGATAAGGACCATGTTCTGATGCAACTCATAATTACCGAGAAGAACGATGTCGCCACGAAGATCGCCAACATACTGGCGGTCGGCATTCCGAAGACTGAGAGTTTTCTCAAGGTTCCCCACTATCTGTTCACCGACGGAGAAGGACGGCCCACGGCCGTGATCGGCCTGAAGGGCCATGTGTTGCAGGTAGAGTTTCCCGAAGAGTACGCTGATTGGCGGAAAGTCGATCCCGCGGCGCTTATCGATGCCCCACTCATCAAGGGCGAAACCGCCAAGTCGGTGGTGCGGGCGGTCAAGAGGCTCGCCGAGAAAGCGGACTCGGTAGTGATCGCCACCGACTTTGACCGCGAGGGCGAGCTGATCGGCCTCGAGGCGCTGGAAATTTCCGGTCAGGCGAACGAGAAGCTGCTGCGCAATGTTCGCCGGGCGAAGTTCTCCTCACTGACCTCGACGGAGGTCACGCACGCATTCGCGAATCTCGACTACCTCTCGGAGCCTTTGGCCAAGGCCGGCGAGGCCCGGCAGGACATCGACCTTATCTGGGGGGCGACGCTCACACGTTTCGTGTCGCTCGCTACCCGGCGGCTCGGCAATCAGTTCCTGAGCGTCGGCCGCGTGCAGACTCCCACGCTCGTGCTCATCGTGGAGCGGGAGAAGGAACGGCGGGCGTTCGTTCCGGAGCCGTATTGGGTAATCACGGTTGATCTGCGATCTCCGGAGGCGCGGGTGTTCACCGCCGCGCACAAGGAAGAACGCTTCCTCGACGAGGACCGGGCCCGCTCGGTGTTCGCCACGCTGTCCGGACCCGCCCGGGTGGCCAACGTCAAGGCGACCGAGCGCCAGGTGGCCCGTCCGGCTCCCTTCAACACCACCAGCTTCATGACCGCCGCCGCCTCCCTCGGGCTGAGCGTCTCCGCAGCCATGAGGGTGGCCGAAAGTTTGTACATGGGCGGCTATATCAGCTATCCGCGCACCGACAACACCGTCTATCCTAGTTCGCTCGATCTGCGCGAGATACTTAGCGACCTGGCTCAGGGTAGGTTCGGCGACGACGCCCGCCGCCTGCTCGCCAAAGAGAAGCTCAGCCCGAGCCGAGGCAAGAAGAAGACGACGGATCACCCCCCGATCTATCCTACGGCTGTCCTACCTCAGGGTGCTCTCGACGACAGGGCCCACCGCATATACGAGCTGGTGGTGCGGCGTTTCTTCGCCACGCTGGCCGAAGACGCGCGGTCGGAGTCCACCCGCATCGACCTCGATGTGGACGGTGAGCCTTTCGTGGTGAGGGGCACGCGCGTGGTTGAGCCGGGCTGGATGGCCTATTACCCATACGCTCGCCAGAAGGATACCGAGGTGCCGAGACTCGTCGAGGGCGAGAGTGTGGAACTAGTCGACAAGCATCTGGAGTCGAAGGAGACACAGCCGCCTTCCCGCTACGGTCAGGGGACTCTCATCGAGCTCATGGAGAAGCACAATCTCGGCACCAAAGCCACCCGGCACAACATCATTCAGAACCTCTTGGACCGGGGTTACATCGTGGGCAATCCGGTGGAACCCACGGAGACCGGTATGAAGATGGCAGAGGCCCTGCAGGAGTTTGCGTCCCGCATCGCTTCACCGGAGATGACGGCGGAGCTGGAGGGTGACATGGACGCCATCGCCGAACGCTCTCTCTCCAAGGAAGAGGTGGTCGACATCTCTCGCGCGCTGCTGCGGGAAGCCTACGGCTCGTTGGAGGAGAACCGCGAGAAGGTGGCCGGCAAGATCCTGGAAGGCATTAGCGATGACAAGGTATTGGGAGACTGTCCGCGCTGCTCGCAGAAGCTGCGGGTGATTCGCTCGAAGGCCTCGAAGAAGCGGTTCGTGGGCTGCGAGGGCTATCCAGAGTGTGGGCAAACCTATCCGTTGCCCCAGCGAGGCGACATCATCGCCCTCAACGAGAGCTGTCCGCAGTGCGGCACGCCCCGCATCAAAGTGCTGGGCGGCAAGAGGCCTTGGGTCATCTGTCTCGATCCCGACTGCCCCACCAAAGACGAATACAAACAGCGGGCGGCCAACCGCGCTCGGGCGGGTGAGGCCAAGGAGGCAGCGGCAGCGTCCGCGAAGACAAAGAAGCCGGCGACAAAGAAGCCGGCGGCAAAGAAGACGCCAGCCAAGAAGAAAGCGGCCGCCGGTAAGAAGACGAAGACGCCCGCTGCAGCCGTTCTGCACTCCACCGAGGAGTAATGACCGGGACAGAGACCGGCGGCGACGCCGGCGTGGCCGGACGACACGCTTCAAGGGAACGAAGGAGAAGACCATGACCGCACATCTAACGACGATCGCGCGCGCGCGACGTGGCTTCGGCCGCGTGCTCGCTCTGGCGCTCACCGCCGTTCTCGCGGCCTGTGTGATTTCACCGGGTACGGCGGAGGCCGCCGGGGAGCGAATTGTGACCTTGGGGGCCAATCTCAGCGCAGCGCAACGCAGCGAGATGCTGTCTCTCTTCAAGGTTAAGGAAGGGGAGGTGCCCATCCTCAGCGTAACGAACGCGGAGGAGCGGGAGTATCTCACCGGCGTAGTGCCCTCTCAGCAGATCGGCACCCGGGCTATCTCCTCGGTGTTTGTGCGTGTGAAGGACGACGGCTCCGGCATCAAAGTGCAGACCAAGAACATAACCTACGTCACCGAGCGCACCTACGCCAACGCGTTGGTGACCGCGGGTATCAGCGGCGCCGACATCTATGCGGCGGCTCCGTTCCCCGTCTCGGGCACGGCGGCGCTCACGGGCGTCTTCAAGGCCTTCGAGGAGGTCACGGGCGAAGACATACCCGAGGAGGCAAAACGGATCGCCACCGAGGAACTTGTGGAGACCTCCGAGATCGGTGAACAGGTGGGCGACCCGGCCGCTATCGCGGAACTGGTGAGGCTGGCGAAGGAAGAGGTGGTGAGGCGCGGCCTCGACGATCCGGTCGCCATTCGGGCCGTCGTCGTAGAGATTGCGATTAGGTTGGACATCGAGCTCACCGACACCCAGATAGACAGTCTCGTGGAGCTCCTGATAATGATAGGCAGCCTCGACCTCGACCTCGACACCATCCAGAAGCAGCTGAAGGATTTCCAGGACTCCATCGGGCTCACCGACGAGCAGGCTCGGGGAATCTGGAAGGCCATCAGCGACTTCTTCGTGGGTATCTGGAGGGCCATCTTTGGTTGAGAGCGGCTTTCCCGCTGATCCCGGCGGAGGCGCATCTCGCCGCTCCAGCGCCCAGGCGGCGCCTAGTGTGGATACCGCCGGCCTCGACATCTCGGACGCCGCCGGCAACGGCGTCTTGATCACCTTCGAGGGGATCGATGGCTGCGGGAAGACTACCCAGCTCGAGCTTCTGGCGGCGGAGCTTGAGAGTCTCGGCTTCGACGTTCTTCGTACCAGGGAACCGGGCGGCACCCGTCTGGGTGAGTCCATCCGGGAAGCGCTTCTCGACGCTCGTAATGACGGCATGTTCCCGCGGGCCGAGGCGCTGCTGTATGCGGCGGCGAGGGCGCAGCTCGTGGAGGAGGTCATCCGACCGGCACTCGCCGCGGGGCGCGTGGTGCTGAGCGACCGCTATGTCGACTCGTCGCTCGCCTACCAGGGCTACGGTCGCGAACTTGGGCACAACGACATCATCATCCTGAACGCCTGGGCCACCGATCACCTGTTTCCCAGAGTGACACTCCTTTTCACGGTCGACCCCGACGTACGCCGCAGCCGCATGAAGGCAGACTCGGACAGACTGGAGGGAGAAGGCGAGGAGTTCTTCCGCAAGGTGGAGGAGGGCTACCTGCAGCTGGCGAACGATCATCGGCATCGCATCAGTGTCATCGACGCTAACGGGAGCATCGAGCAGGTATATGCGCAGGTGAGACACTCCGTGGACGAGGCCCTCGGGCTGTTCGGCGGATAGGCGGAACGGCGGTCGAAATCCGACGTGAACGCTGACTTGAACTCTCCCCTTTCTCCCGTGCTTGCCCACATCGTGGGGCAGGAGCTCGCTGTGGCTGTACTCGATCAGGCGCTCAAGAACGAGGCCTCGCACGCTTACCTGTTCTCCGGCCCCAAGGGCGCCGGCAAGACCGACGCTGCTCTTGCGTTTGCCGCCGGGCTGGCCTGCCCCACACACGGATGCGCGGTCTGCGATACCTGCGGCCGCGTGCTGCGCGGCATCCACCCCGACGTGCAGGTCGTGTCGCCCGATGGGGTGAGTATCCTGGTCGACCAGGTGCGTGAGATCAACCAGGAGGTCTCCCTGCGTCCGTTCGAGGCCCGGGCGCGCTGCTACGTGATCCTCGAGGCCGAGACGATGAACGAGCGGGCCGCGAACGCCTTCCTGAAGACGTTGGAGGAACCTCCCGGCTACGTGCATTTCATCTTGGTTACCAACGCGCCGGAGAGGGTCCTCTCCACCATCGCGTCCCGCTGCCAGCGGGTTCAGTTTTCGCGACTCTCGGCGGCTACTCTGGTCGCCTACCTTACCGATTTTCTCGAGGTGCCCGATGCGCAGGCAGACGTGCTTGCTCGGGTCACGCAGGGTAACCTCGGCTACGCGCAGTCGCTCGCCACCTCAGAAGAGGCGCGGGCTCGACGGGAGCGGATCATGGGGTGGGCGCGCGCCATTCCTGAGAGCAGCATGGCCGGTTTGGAGCGCATACTGGACGAGATCATGGACTCCTCGGAGGACGAGGCCGGCCGCGTCGCAGCCGGCCTCGAAGCTCAGTGCGAGCGCGACCTGGAGTGGGCGCCCGATTCGCGCGCGCGCAACCGGGTGGAGAAGGCCTGGGCGCAGCGCGTCAAGCGGGAGCGGCGACGGGTGTCGGGCGATGTGCTTGCCGAGGTGAGAACGGTTTTCGCGTACTGGTACCGGGACATGGCGGCCGTTGCCATGGGCGCCGACGAATCTGTGTGCAACTACGACTATCTCTTCGAGCTGCAGCGGGAGGGTACCGTGTCACAGGTGCCTGCATATCTGGACGCCGTGCGGGTGACTCAGAGGGCGGAGGAGCTGTTCCGCTATAATGTCGATGCGCGCTGTGCCCTGGAAGATATGCTTCTCTCCATGAAGGAGGCCCTCCGCTAAGTGCCCGAAGTAGTCGGTGTTGTCTTTAGAGTCGGTGGAAAGACCTATACTTTCGAGAGCGGAGGGCTGGAGCTCTCCCGCGGCGACTTGGTGGTGATAGAGACCAGCCGCGGTGTCGAGGTGGGCGAAGTCGCGGAGTCCCCGCACGAGATCTCGGAAAGCTCGGTCAACGCTCCGCTGAAGCCGGTTGTTCGGCGTGCTACCAGTCAGGACCTCGAGACCATCGCCGCCAACGAAGTCCTCCGCAAGACCGCGCTGGAGAACTGCCGCCGTCTCATCACCAAACACGGGCTCGATATGAAGCTGGTCGACGCCGAGGTCCTGTTTGGCGGAGGCAAGATCGTCTTCAGCTTCTATTCCGAGGAGCGGGTCGATTTCCGGGCGCTGGTGGTCGATCTGGCCAAGGCGCTTCGCATGCGCATCGAGCTCAGGCAGATCGGGGTGCGCGACGAAGCTCGGATTCTGGGTGGGCTCGGTCCCTGCGGGCGGCATCTCTGCTGCACCCTGTTCCAGGTGGATCAGGAGCCGGTTTCCATCCGCATGGCCAAGGAGCAGAACCTGCCGCTCAATCCCATGAAGATCTCCGGCCTGTGCGGCCGTCTCATGTGCTGCCTCAAGTTCGAGCAGGATCACTACGTCGCCTTCCGCAAAGAGGCTCCGCGTCGGGGTACGCCGGTGCAGACCGAGCGCGGGCGGGGTGTGGTCATCGGGTACGAGGTGCCAAAGGAGTCGTTCACCATCAAGTATGAGGACGGCAGCATCTTCGACGAGCCTGCTCGGGAGTGCATGCCGGTCGACAAGTTGTGCTGCAGCGAGGGGCACGAGGGCGGCCGGCCCTGCTGCGGAGGCGACGCCGGTGGAATTGCGGCGCGCGACTCAGGCAAGGCTGCGTCGGCGGGCAAGACTCCGGCTACTACGTCCGGCATCAGCACTGGGCCCGGCGATGACGGTCCCGATGTCAGGCCGATCGCCGGAGCGGGGGACCGTTCTCCCGATGTGGCTGGCGGAAGCGCTGACGTGCCTTCTGCCGGCGGTGCTGTGCCGCGCCAAGAAGGTGCCGCTACTGCCCGAGGTGACGCCGGGACCGGCCGCGAGGGCGTCGCCGGCGCCGAAGGCGGTGAGGCTTCGCGCGGTGAGGTTGCCGGGGGCGCCGCAGAAGACGGACCGGACCGGGAGAAGCCTAAGAGCAAGAAGAGGCGCGGACGCCGTCGGTCGTCGCGCTCCGGCAGAGACCAGGAAGGGCGTCCGGGCGAGGAAGGCCGCCCATCAAGCGGGGCCGACCCATCGTCGGGCGGCGACTCGATGCGGGGCAAAGAAGATGGTCCCAAAGCGGATTCTGCCCAGGGAACACCACACGGAAGTGCCGAGGGTGAGGGCGACTCTTCTCCCGGCAAGAAGCCGCGCCGCAGGCGCCGGCGCCCGCGTACACGTCCTGACGGCGGCGGAGAGGGTTCCGGAGGCGGCCAAGGCGATGCCGCCGGTGGGGGCGGTTCCGAGTAGGGGCGGCGCCCGCGGGCTCTGACTGATGTCATGCCCGCCGTGTTGCGTGGCGCGGTCGTCAACCTTGTCAAGCTCCGGCACAATCACTAAACTTGCCTACCCCGAGCCGACGTAGCTCAGCTGGCAGAGCAGCTCACTCGTAATGAGCAGGTCAGGGGTTCGATTCCCCTCGTCGGCTTACGAACTCCTCCGAGAATGAGAGACGCGCAAGCGCCCACGTGCGCGCGAGGCAAGTGAGCAGTCGCTAGTGGGCAATTGCCGGTGCGTCGATGCGCTTGTGGGCCAGGACTCCCTCTCAGACTATTAACAGTTAGAGCCTTATGTGTTAATAATGTATCTGCTATTCACGCTAGTGGAACAAGGGATCCTCAGATGCATCGCGGCATTACCGGGCAATTCGAGAGCACTGCGGTCGGGGGCGAGCGCGTCCAGGCCTTTGTGCCGACGCCGTTACCACCGCAACCTCCGATCGAGATGCACCATAGACGCCAGCGGCTGCTGGAGAACGCCCTACTGGCATGCGGTCGGCTGGATGCCATCACTTCTCTGCTGCCCGACCCTGATCTGTTCCTTTACGCGTATGTGCGCCGAGAGGCAGTACTCTCCAGCCAGATCGAAGGCATGCAGTCATCGCTCTCAGACCTGCTGCTCTTCGAACTTGAGGAGGTCCCCTGTGTGCCCTTCGACGATGTGGTTGAGGTGTCCAATTACGTCGCCGCACTGGAACACGGCATCGCCCGGCTGGCCGCGGGATTCCCGCTGAGCAACCGGCTGATACGGGAGATCCATGCTCAGCTCCTCTCCCGCGGACGCGGAGCCATGAAGCAGCCCGGCGAGTTCCGTACCAGCCAGAACTGGGTCGGCGGCGCCCGTCCCGGCAATGCTCAGTTCGTGCCCCCACCGCCGCAGGAGATCGAGCCGTGCATGGGTGCGCTCGAACGCTTTCTGCATGACTCTGCTGGTCCGGGGGCTCTCGTCAAGGCGGCTCTGGCCCACGTGCAGTTCGAGACCATCCACCCTTTCCTCGATGGCAACGGCCGAGTGGGGAGGCTACTCATTGCACTCCTCCTGCACTACGATGGCGTGCTGCGGCAGCCGCTGCTCTACCTCAGTCTGTACTTCAAGCAGAACCGGTCGGAGTACTATCGGCTCCTCGACTCCGTACGCACTACAGGTGATTGGGAGTCTTGGCTCGACTTCTTCCTTGAGGGCGTAGCAGAGACGGCGACGGGCGCAGTTGACACGGCCCATCGACTGCTGGCCATGTTCGAAGAAGACGCGGAGCGCATTTCGGGCCTGGGCCGCGCTGCCGCCAATGCCCTGCGGGTCTTCGACGCTCTCCGGCGGCCTCCGGTGGCGGGAATCGACCACCTCGCACGGCAGACCGGCATCGCCTACCCCACGGCCGCCCGGGCCGTCGATGCCCTTGTGAGACTCGGTGTGCTGCGTGAACTAACCGGTCGTCAGCGAGGGCGAATCTTCGCCTACGACGGATATCTGACGATTCTTAACGAAGGGGCGCAGCCGCTGTGACCCAGGGTCGGGGGTGTGGCGCTACACCATCGTCGCATACTAGGTGATGAGGAAGTGTCTGAGTAATATGAAGCGAATTGGCGTCGGGCCGATTGTTCCTCAATTGCGGGTGATTATGGCTCATGGCTCCCGCGTTAAAGCTTTCCCAAACTAACCCAATGGAAGCTTCCGGAGCAGGACCTACTATTTGGAGGCGCCGGGAGTCTCCGCAGTCCGCACTGGACGTGCCAAAAGCTGCGCTGACGGCCTTCGGTTATGCAGTGGGGCCCGGCAGATCGATTTGGCATTCTGTCGAAGCTGGGTAGGACCACAGCCGTGGCTCTGGTCACGCGACGTGGCATTCGACGTGGAGACAGCTGAGGCGGATTAATCATCGATCGGTCAGCTGGTGAGTCTCCTGCTTTCGCGACGGTGTCCTGAGGAGCCAATGGTAATCGTTGGCGATCGGCTTCGCTCGGTTTCTGTCAGTCGCCCCGCAGGGCTTCCTTCAGATCAACGATGGTCTCGACTACGGATGGATCGACAAATGCCACGTTCTCGCCAGCCTGGAAGCCGGCGGGCGCGGGAAGGAACGACCGCCCCCTGCCCCCAGACAGCTCGAAACCCTCAACGATGCCTGAATCAGGATCGAAGAAGAAGTCCTCGATCTTGCCCAAGTCACGGCCATCGGTGGTCTCGACGCGTGCTCCGATGAGCACGTTGCCCCGCTCCAGGACTTCACTCATCTCCGGGATCTCTGAGGCCTTCTTGGTGTTCGCCTCATTGTCGATTATCACGGAGTCCAGACCGATGGCACGGAACGATGGCCAGGCCACGACCTTGGCTTCTTTGAACCAACCGGCTTCGTCCACTAGGATCCCGAGCACCCGGCTGCCTTGACGGTCAAGGATGAGGTCCTTGACTTTTCCTACGTTCTTGCCAGTATCTTGCGTGATCACCTGCAGGCCGTCGGCGTCTTTGCCTCTGCGCATGGTTGTGCCTCCTTAGAAAATGATGCCCGTCGCCCACAGGGCAATGAACACGGCGACGGCGATGACTACGACGGCGAGGAGTAACCACGGCCATCGTGGACTTCGTTTTCCTCTGACTCTTGGCATCACGTCCTCCCCTCGTGTTGGAGCTTGAGGCACTCAGCAGCCGCAACCCTCTGCTTCTGCCGGGATTTCCTTTCCGTGTACCACAACTACTGAAGTTCAAACATCACTGGAGTCAAACCTCGCTCCAACGCTCATGTGTCGGGCGGGATTGCCCGCACGCCAGATCGTTCAGGTGCCCGGGTCGGCGGCGGCTAGGTTTACCTTGTTATAGAAAAGGGAAGAAGAGCCGCGATACTTAAGTCGGCGAGAAGGGGAGCGAAGTGGACTGGAACATCGTCGAGGGCAAGTGGAAGGAACTCAAGGGGCATGCGCGTGAGAAGTGGGGCAAGCTGACCGACGACGAACTCGAGGAGATCGGGGGTAAGAAGGACGTACTTGTAGCCAAGCTGCAACAGAAGTACGGATACGCCGCCGACGAGGCAAATAAGCAAGCGGACGAGTGGGCCACGCACCAGGATGCCAAGCAGTAGGACAAGGGCATCAAGGCCTAAGGAATCTCTCAAGGAAAGGAATTCACATGAGTACCTGGCTAATTATTCTGATCGTAGTGGTGGTACTGCTGGTCCTGGGCGGTGGCTGGGGATTTAGCAGACGGGGAAGATAGCGGTCGTCTCCCGGTGACGCGGCCGGACTGTTCGCCAAGGGCGTCGCAGGGCGCCCTTGGCGAACTGAGTGAATCTTCAACAGTTAATCTTCAACAAATGGAGGTCTGGAAGACATGTATATCGGCGGTTCCCTCTTACTCATCGCAATAGGCGCGGTCCTTCGTTGGGCCGTTGACTGGCAGGTGTCCGGCTTCAACGTTCAAATGGCGGGACTGATCATACTGGTGGTTGGGATCCTTGGTTTGGTTCTCTCACTCATCTTCTGGTTCACTCGGCGCTCCACACGGGACCGTCGTTCGGATGGTCTTCCGGCAGGCGAATACCGGTCGGATGATCTTCCGCCCCGTGCCTAGAACAATCCATCTGTACCTGCAAGAGCCAGCGTCCGAAGTAGAATCGTGAGAACTCTGTGGAGGGGCCGCAGCGGTCACCTGGGGGTAGGCCACGCCTCACTGAAGAGCCTTGGTGCCTGGTGACGTCACGCGGATACTCAGGTCTGCAGGAGGGCCACCAGCTTATCCACGGAGAGAACGCCGTAGTCGAACACGTGCTCTTGCCCGTCGCGGAGCGTCACCGCCACCTGTTTGGTGAGTAGCCGACCCCTCTTGGTTACGGAGGCGACTTCGGATCTGGGGATGTCCAGCGCGCCCCCCTCCCAGTAGTTCTTGATCTGTTCCGCAACCACGCTGCCGGTCAACAGCGTGGCGGCGATGCCCGTGACCGAGTAGTCGACCTTGCTGTCCAGTGGTTCGAAGAGTATGCGGCGGTCGGTTACTACCAGCCTGCCCGCCCACTTGCCGCCGCTCTGCGGCAGGTAGTGGATGGTCCACTTCCCCAACTCAATCTCACCCTGTCCGAGTTCATACCCGGGCATGCTGTCTCCTCCTTGCGCGCGAATATCGACACGTGGGCTAATGATACACGGGGCCTCGGTCCGCTAACATGCAGGTGATACGCGGGGTTCGTCAGGGACACAGGGCTGTCGGAGGGCTCGAGACAAGCACCCGGCGCGAGAGGCGACTCGGCACCCATTGCGATGACTGCTTGCGCTGCCTGAATACCGGCGTCCTCGCCGGCTTCCGCGCCTTCGTCTAGCAGAGTTGTCGGCTCCCATTGATCTGATTCCGTGTCGAAGACCAAGAAGTAGTCACCTCGGCCGAAGCGTGTTGCCACGAGGCTTTCGGGGCTTGTTCCCTGCGATGTCACTATGATCTTCATGGCAATCCCCCTTGGGTGAGACTGGGCCGCGCAACTTCCCAGGCACATCGGAAACACCCTCTTCTCCTGCGTACGCCGTCACGATCAGTGCTCATGTCGTCCCGGGTATACGGCCTAGTCGTGCCTTACGGGTTCCGTGATCAGGTGGGCAAGACGCAGCTGTTCGGCGTACGAATACCGCTCCACTGTCGACCTCCGTCTGGGATCTCTCAGGGGAAGCGTATCACCGTGCCTACTCCGGCTGGGATATAGCCGTCGCCGAAGGCGGCCGCGAAGGCGGTGATGGCTCGTTCGCCCGTACAGTGTGCGGGACACACTCGTTCGACCCCGAGAGTCTCTAGCTCTTGGATGACGCCGGCGAGCTCTGCGGGGGAGTGCCCCGCCATGTGGAAACCGCCTACCACGAGGAGGACATTCCGGCCGGTCTGCGCCTGGGCGGCTCTAACCATGCTCACGATACCCGCATGGGCGCAACCCGTGACCAGCACGCAGCCCCGCTCTGTCACGGCGATGAGCGCCTGCTCCGGCGGGGAGCCGGCGAGTTCCCCCGTCGAGAGTACGCCCTCGCAGAGGGACCGCGCCGCCTCGACCGTGTGCAGAGTGGCCCCCGATTCGGCGATCGACTTCGTCCGTGTCTCGACCCACGACCGGGGGGCGAACACGGTAACCGCGCTGTTGCGGCGAAGGAAGCTCTCCATGCCGCCCGTGTGGTCGTGGTGGTCGTGGGAAAGGACGACGATGTCGATGTCGACAGGATCCACTTGCATGGTCGCCAAGTTGGCAAGAAGTAGAGAGCCGGAGGCGCCGGTGTCGAAGAGGAGCGTGTGGTCTCCTGTCTCGATGACGCAACCAAAACCCCAGTCGGCCGTGAGATCCGGCCGGGTAGCGGTGTTGTCGTAGACGATGCTGATCACCACGTCCGTTACTACCCCCTTGACCTCCACAGGCACGACCGACGTCTCTCCAGGGGCGGTCCCTTGGTGCTCGACGCCCTCCTCGGCTTCGATGTCATGTGGCGGCACGGCTTCTGTCGTGAGTACTCGGGGGGGTGTCTCGCGTTCCGCGCCGGCGTCTGGTCGACCGGCCGGAGCCGTGGTGGGCGACGTTTCTCCGTTGCAGCCCGTCGTCAGGACGAGCAAGGCAAGAGCCAGAGCGACTAGCAGTGTGGGCGGCCGGCGGTGGCGCTTCGCCGGGCTGGCCGACGGCTGCGGCCCGTAGGCGCGGAATCTCCCGCGACGTTCGCGGCGGGAGATTCCGCCTTCCTCTCCGATCGAGCGACCCTGCAACCGAAGCCGCCTCCTAGGTGTTCGCCCTGCCGGTGATCCTTCCCGGCTCCTATCTGCAGCAGATACTGCCCTTTCGCAGGAAGTGGTTGAAGTCGCGTCGGCCTCCACCCTCCCCGACCACACGCAGGGTCTCCTTCCTGTCCGCGACAACCGATCCCGACAGCCAGGTCACCGGCGAGTCGATAAACGCAGCAGGTAGGAACGGAGTCGAGGCTCCCAGTAGGGCAACCTCGCGGCAGGAGACGGCCGCATCGAGCAGGCGATCGATGGTCCCATTTGCGATCGTGGCCGCAGTAATGAGCGCCACGTCGCAGGACGGTAGGACGTCCGCTGCTTTGTCGGCTGGGAGGAGGCCGTCGCCTCCGCGGCGTTCAAAGACGTGCAACGTCTCTGCTGAGCGCTCGAGGCCGGGAAGCAGGGGCCGAAAGAGCCCGACCATGCCGACCGTGTCGGAGGGGCGGATCCCGAGGTGCTCGAGGATGTCGCCGGGCAGAAGCGCGATGTCTTCCCGGTTCGCTACGGCGTTCACGCAGGCGAGCGCTACGGCTGCCCGCACCGGGTCGTTGGAGGTGAGAAGGGGGAACAGATCTCGCGTGCTGCTCAGACCGGACACCTCGTCGGCAACCATGCGCAGCATCCTCTCGGCGTTCGACCGGTCGGCGCCGGAAAGGCCGGTCTCGTCACAGCACCCCAGCTCCTCGGGCAGCTGAGTGAGGGCGACGCCGACACTGCCGTCCTCAAGCTCGACGGCCGTGTACTTGCGTCCCACACACACCTGCGCAACGGGGAGTGGTTCGAGATCCGCAACAAGAGACCGTATACGCGCGCTCGTGTTCACGAGGGGCACCTGCTCATCGGCACGCACCTACCGATCGGATACCGGCATGGTGGGCGTGTGGACCCGCTAATGGTCGCATAGGTTCTCGCCGACCCTGAGGCTGCCGGCGAGGAAGTCCGCTACGAGCCGGTCGGGTTCGTCTGTCTGAGCGCCGACGACCACGCGGATGCCCTGGTCGGCGAACCGCGACTGGGCCCGTTGTCCCATGCCTCCACAGATGATGACCTGTGTGCCGAGATCGGCCAACCATGGCGGCAGAAGCCCGGGCTCATGGGGTGGCGCCGCCACGTCAACTCGGTCGAGTACCTGGGCGGTGTCAGGATCGACGTCAAGGAGGGCGAAGCTCTGGCAATGTCCGAAGTGGGAAGAGAGCCGTCCTTCCACAACAGGCACCGCGACCCGGAGGGCCGTGCGGGTCGCTGGGTTCTCGGGGCCCGCCGCGTCTGAGGAAGCGGCTTGAGCCGCGCCGGCCTTCAAGCTCCCGGTGGTAGGTTCGCGACCCGCGCCTTCGCGGCAGGCTGCCGCCAGTGTGTGTGCCGAGAGCAGTGCGCAGTGCACGTGGTCGGCGGGCAGGCCGTCGAATGCGCGCACTATGTCGTCTTGGGCAAGGTTGTCCGCTTCTTCCAACGCCCGCCCCTCGACAAGACAGGTGGCCATGCTGCCGCACGCGTGAGAGATCGCGCACCCATCGGTGGTGAATGTGGCTCTCTCCACTTTGCCGTCACGTATATGAACCCAGAACTCCATCGTGTCGCCGCAGGGTCCCGTAACGCGTGCGTGTCCTTCGTACTCGGAGAGGGGGACGTTGTTGCGCGGCCGCCCCGCGTGGTCGATCAGGATCGGAGAGACGGTGTACGTCGGTTGCGTCTGTTGCTCGTCCATACCGTTGCCTCCACACGCTATAGGCCAAGACTCTCCCACACCCGCCGTATATCGTCGGCCGCGGGGGCGTCGGTTTCCACTACCGCTTTGACTTCCATCTGGGCTTTGGTCACGGAGGGATCGTAGCGGACCCTACCCGCGATCGAGGCTCCGGACTCCTGCGCCTTCTTCTCGATGCGCTCGGTCATCTCGGGATTGATGTCCCACTTGTTCACGCATACCGCCGTGGGGATGCCGAAATGCCGGGCCAACTCCAGCACGCGCTCCAGGTCGTGGTCGCCCGACACGGTCGGCTCGGTGACGGCCAACACCTGCGACGCTCCCGTGAGCGAGGCGATCACCGGGCAGCCGATTCCCGGGGGTCCGTCGACGATGACCAAGTCGTGACCGTTCTCCTCGGCGATGCGCTTGGCTTCCTGCCGTACCGTGGACACGAGCTTGCCCGAGTTCTCTGCGGCCACGCCCAGCTTCGCGTGTACCATGGGGCCCGACCGCGTGCGCGATATCATCCACTCTCCGCAGACGCACTCGGGGAAGTCGATCGCTCCCTCGGGACAGAAGCGCACGCAGACACCACAGCCTTCGCAGGCCACAGGGTCGACCACGTACACTGACCCTCCGCCGTCGGGTTGATACACGCCCACCGCATCGAAGCGGCACTCGGTGAGACACACGCCGCACCCGGTGCAGTCCTGTTCGCGGATGACGGCTTCGCGGCCGCTTCTGAACTCGTGCTTCTCGATGACCTCGGGCGCAAGCAACAGATGAAGGTCGGCGGCATCTACGTCGCAGTCGGCAAGGACCGGTGAGCGCGCAAGCAACGCGAACGAGGCGGTGATGCTGGTCTTGCCGGTGCCCCCCTTGCCGCTGATGATGACAAGCTCCTTCATGATCCTCTCACCAATGATCCCCTTACCAGTTCCGTGATGTTGTGCAGCAATGTGACAAAGCCCTCTCGGTATTCCGGAAGCGCGTCGACCATGGATACGCCTCGCGAGTACGCCTCTGCGATGCGGCGGTCGTCGGGGATCTCCAGCAGGATGGGGATGCCCTCTCTCCGGCAGAACTCGTGGACGCGATCGTCACCCACGCCCACCCTATTGATGACGACTCCGACCGGAATGCCGAGTTGCTTCACCATCTCGGTGGCCAGCACGAGATCGTTCAGGCCGAAGGGAGTGGGTTCGGTAACGAGTACCACGCAGTCGGCGCCGCGAACGGTAGCGATGACGGGACAGGACGTGCCCGGAGGGGCGTCGAGGATGGCGGGTGCGTCGCCCGTGAGCCGGTTCTTGACCTCCCTGATGAGAGGCGGCGCCATGGCCACGCCCACGTCCAAGCGACCCTGCACCAGCGTGATGTCTCCGAATTCGACGGTCTCTACCTCGCCGATGCGTCTCTCTACCTCGGTGATGGCCCCTTGGGGACACACCTTGGTGCAGCCGCTACATCCGTGACAGAGTTCGGCAAACACGAGGGGTTTGGTACCGAAGGAGATGATGGCGTTGTATTGACAGAAACGGGCACATTCCGCGCAGGAGTCGCAGAGGTCCTCATCGACCTCAGGGATGAGTATTGACACCACTTCCTTGGATCGTCTGTTGGACTCCGACCCCTGCAGGAAGAGGTGCGCATTGGGTTCTTCCACGTCGCAATCGAGCAGTTGCACGGGCTCTCGAAGCATGCGCGCCAGGTTCACTGAGACGGTAGTCTTGCCGGTGCCTCCTTTGCCGGATGCTATGGCGACGATCACCGTTCACCCCCCAGGGAGCGCAGCTGCTCTTCGGGGGCGAATCCCTCCACTCCGAGCGCCTCGGAGTGGAGGGATTCGGGGTCGATGTTCGCGGGCGTGGCGCAGGCTCTGGGGATGGGTCTGCGCCGGCAGCCGAAGCCGAAGCGGTTCCGGTTGACGCTCGGTGTGGGTCGGTGCCCCACTGCCTCCGGTTGCTCCTGCTCTTCAGACACTCGGACTACGCAGAATCCGTTGCCTCCGCCTGTGAAGGGGCCTCCTCCCTGCGGTCCGGTGCCATCGAAACTAGGCATCATCGCCTCCTCACGCCCAGTGTCCGGCTACGTCGGGTGCCCCGACGGGTTTCAGGGCCCCCGTGGAAAAGGCCTCGAGCGCTTCGGCCACGGTGGCGGCGTTCGTGTTGTATATGTCGACCCCGGCCGCGTTAAGCGCTCGGAAGGCCTTGGGGCCACAGTGTCCGGTCACGACCGCTTTCACCCCCAGGTTGGCCACAGCCTGAGCCGCCTGGATGCCCGCGCCGTGGGAGGCTTGTGCGGAGCCGCTGTTGTCGGCCATTCGGAAGGTGTCGTTCTCTGTGTCGTAGATGAGGTACTTGGGCGCTCGTCCGAAACGAGCGTCGAAAGGGGCGTCAAGATCGTCACCTGATGTAGTGAAGCACACCAGCACGGTCCACCTCCATGTACGTTCGAGCCGCGGAGCGGTCGTCCCGGTCTTCGGGACGACCGCTCCGCCGGCCTACTCGTCGTTCTCTGCGATGGTCCGGGTAGGTCCGTTGTGGCCGGCCTACTCGGAGCTTTCTTCCTGACCCATGGTGCCGAGGCGGCCCTCGAGGTCGTCGAGTTCGGCGCGGAGCGCATCTGCGCGCCGCCGAAGCGCATCCTGCGCAACACTCGGATCGACGGCCGCATTCGGGGGATAGGGTGCCTTGCCGCTGAACCGAGCCCAGCCGGGCACGCCCGTCGCGTAGAACATGTTGCGCCGGCCGCGGCCGCCACCGTAGAAGCCCGCGCCGCAGAATCCGGCGCCGGCCCCGTAGCCGAAACCTCCGGCCGTGGCAACACCGGGGGCGCCGGTGCCGGCGCAGTAGCCCGCGCCTCTACCGGTCACGGGGCCCGCTCCGCCGGGACCACTTCTGTCTCCTCTAGGCATCTCGACCTCCTTGTGTGGTAGCGGCTGTTCGCAGCCGCCGGGTAATCGTCTATTGGCATAATACCACTTAGATGCAGTTTACATCTAGTGACAAAGAGCATCTAGTTCTCGTGACCCCCAGGAACCCCGTCCCCAGGAACCCCGGCTGCCTTGCCGAACACTATTGTGCAGTGCATCCGCTCCGCCGGTCGCCTCCACACAATGCCGACTAGAAGGCCCAATGCTCACACGACGTGCCAACGTCCTCTGGTCCCTCCTGATCGCACTTCCTCTGCTGTTCGCTGTCTTCCCCCAAGTAGCGCTTGCCGTGCAGATGGATGTGGTCGCCTGGGCGCAGGCGGACTCCCGCTGGGGAACGCTGCGGCTGGGGGGAAGCTCTTCCACCATGGCGAGCTCTGGTTGCGCGGTGACTTCGTGCGCCATGGTAGCCGTCTACTTCGGTTCTACCAAGGACCCAGGTCAACTCTGCCGCGCCCTGAACAGCAATGGGGGCCTCGATTCCCGGGGGCGCATCTATTGGGAGAAGGTACCGCCGGCGGCCGGCGGCACCATCACCTACGTAGGCCGCTTCGATTACCCCGGTGGAGCCGACCTGGCTCGCATCAACCGGGAGCTCGATGCCGGTTATCCTGTGGTGTCGGAGGTACGTCGGAAGGGCAACATGCACTTCGTGGTGCTGACAGGCCGGGACGGCGGGACCTATCGCATCAACGATCCGGCCCACGGCGACCGGACCACCCTGAACGCCCGGTACGGCAGTCCGGCGACGGCCGTCAGAAGCATACGGGTATACCGGGGGCAGCCTCAGGGGTCCGGCGCACCGGAGGACCCGCAAGAACCGGAGGAGCCGCCCGGCGAGCGATGGTTCCGTGACGTGCCTCCTTCCTCGGCTTACTTCACGGCCATCGAGGCTTTGGCCGAAGCGCGCATCGTGAGCGGGTATCTGGACCCAGACGGCAACGCCCGGTTTCGTCCCGGCAATCCACTGCTTCGCGCTCAGTTCGCGAAACTGGTGTGTGGGGCGTTCGGGCTGCACGCGCAGGAGGGGTTGACCGCCTCCTTTGTCGACATGGGTGCCGACAACCCTCATGATCTTTACCCGCACAACTATGTGGGAGCGGCGGCGAATGAGGGAATCGTGCTGGGCAAGAGTCCCACGGTTTTCGATCCGTGGAGCGACGTAGCTCGGGCTCAGGTGGTGACGATGGTAGTTCGCGCCGCCCGGAGCCTGTTTCCCGAGTTTCTCGAGGCACCCCCGGACACCTTTGCCGGGACCTTCGGCTCCTTTGATTCCGCCCACGGCGAGAACATGCGCGTAGCGGAGTACAACGGGCTGCTGCGAGGCATCGACGGCTTCGGGCGGGGTTGGGACCCGTGGAAGCATGCTTCTCGCGGTGAAGTAGTACAGGTCCTCTACAATTGGATGCGCGTCGCCGGCATGATCGGCGCTCCGGGAGAGTAGGCGTGATCGTGAGGGCGCTGAGCACCTCTGACCGATGGCCGTCTCGGAACTGACCCAAGGCCTTCTGCGCATGGCGTGGAAGCAGAGTTTGGCGTAGAGTTGTGTATACGCTTCATGCAGCATGCACCGAGTGATCGAGCCGGTTGCGGAGAGAAGGCACGGCGGACGGGAAACGGATCACGGAGGGCGTGATGATCAAGGTCGCGCAGTGGGGGACGGGAGAGATGGGGCAGGGACTGCTCCGCTACGTGCTGGACCGACCGAAAGACCTGGAGCTCGTTGGCGCAGTGGAGAGCAACCCGGCCAAAGTTGGCAGGACGGTGGGGGAGTTGGTGGAGCGCGACTGTCCTGTGGTCGTGACCGATGATCCCGCGACGGTGTTCGTCGGCAAACCCGACGTCATGCTCATCGCGACCCACTCCTTCCTCGACGAGATCACCGACCAGGTCGCGGTCTCCGTCGCGTCCGGGTGCGACGTGATCTGCATCGCCGAGAAGCTCGCCTATCCCTGGGCGTCGGATTCCGGTTGGGCCGAGCGCATGGATGCCCTTGCTCGGAAGCACGGGGTGTCGGTGCTTGGCACCGGAGTGAACCCTGGGTTCATGCTGGACGCACTCATCATCATGTGGGCATCGGCTTGTTTGAGGGTGGACCGCATCGAAGCGTCTCGGGTGAACGATCTCTCGCCCTTCGGGCCCACGGTGCTCACCAGCCAAGGAGTCGGGACCACCGTGGAGGAGTTCACCCGTGGAGTGGAAGATGGCTCTATCGTGGGGCACATCGGTTTCCCGGAATCCATCCATCTTGTCGCGCAGGCATTGAGGTGGGAGATCGAGCGGATCGAGGAGACCAGGGAGCCTATCGTGACCAACGTGGAGCGCTCCACGAAGCATGTGACCGTGAAGCCGGGCGATGTGGCCGGTTGCAGACAGGTGGGCCGTGCGTGGTCCGGAGGGGAGCTCAAGATCGAGCTCATCCACCCGCAGCAGATCCATCCGGAGATGGAGGGCCAGGAGACCGGCGACTACATCAACATCTTCGGAGTGCCGAACATCAGCATGCAGAACAGCCCGGAGCTTCCGGGCGGCATTGGTACGATAGCGAGCACGGGCAACTACATACCCCTCATCGGGCCGGCCCGGCCCGGTGTGCTTACCGTGCTCGACATGCCGCTGCCCCGGCCTTTGCTCCCGTGCGTGTAGACGGCACGGCGTATAGACGGCGATGAGAAGGAGGACCTGATCCATGGCGCGACCGGACGATTTCGCCGCGCGTCGGGCGTATCTGGTGGCTCTGTCGGATGGAGAGCTCGAAGCGCTGTTCTGGGAGCTCACGCAGCAGGTTGTCGATCCGCTGGTGGAACTGGCTCGTGCCCACACTTCCCCGTCCATAGAGCGGTCTGTGCTTATGCGGATGGGTCTGGACTCCCTCGTGTGTGGAGCGGTCGTCGGCGAATGCGAGAAGCGGAGACTGCTCGGTCACGGGGCCGGCCACCTGGTGCTCCATTGCGCGCAGGAATGGGGAACGGACGTGCGTTCCGCGGGCGCGCGCCTCGCAGCGGGCGAAGGGTGGGACACGGTGGAAGCCCGATGGGGGCTGCACCATGACTAGCCCGGAGCCGGGCAAGCCGGTACTCGCGGGTGGGCGTGGTTGCTCCGGGAGTCTTCAGACGGCTTCGCCGCTTCAACCCAACGAGAAGCTGGATCTGGTTGAGATCCTCCGTGACCTGGAGGCATACCGTCCCCGGCGAAAAGGATGGATATGGCGCAGGCGCATGCCCCACCAGTTCCTGGGCCCCTTCGATTACCGCCAGACTTCGCCTCTGCTCGCCCGCAGCATTTCTCTTCCCGCCGCCGGGTACTTCGGCAACATCGATCCCCAGACCGACTGTGTGATCACCACCGAGATCGCCTCCGGTCGCTTCGAGGACGATATCCGGAGGATGCGCATGGCGGCCTGGCACGGCGCCGACCACATGATGGTGATCCGCACGGCCGGCCAGAGCCACATGGACGGCCTCCTCGAGGGTACGCCAGAGGGGACCGGGGGCGTGCCGGTGACCCGCAAGCAGGTACGGGCGACGCGCAAGGCCCTCGACCTTATCGAGGACGAGGTGGGTCGCCCCATCAACTTTCACTCGTACGTCTCCGGTGTGGCCGGCCCGGAGATGGCGGTCATGTTCAACGAAGAGGGCGTGAACGGCGCCCACCAAGACCCTCAGTACAACGTGCTGTACCGCAACATCAACATGTACCGCTCGTTCGTGGACGCGGCCGAGGCCAAGAGGGTCATGGCCGCGGCCGGCATGGTGCAGATCGACGGCGCCCATAACGCCAACGCCACCGCTCGGGAGGCATGGAAGGTCATGCCCGAGCTTCTGGTGCAGCACGCCATCAACTGTGCGTACTCCGTGTCGGCGGGGCTGCCCAAGGAGGCCGTCGCCCTCTCTACCGTGCCCCCCGACGCGCCTCCCGCTCCCTGTATGCGCATGGACCTCCCGTACGCGATCGCCCTGCGTGACCTCTTCAAGGGATATAAGATGCGGGCTCAAGAGAACACGCGCTACATGGAGTCCTGCGGCCGGGAAGCGACCGTGTCGCACGTGCTCAACCTTATGATCTCCCGCCTCACCACTGTCGACATCCAATCCACCATCACTCCCGATGAGGGCCGGAACGTTCCTTGGCACTACAACAGCATTCACGCGGTGAACACCGCTCGGCAGGCGCTCGTGGGCATGGACGGAATGCGTGACTTCGTCAAGATCGACCGGGAGAACTTCGAGTTCAAGTCCCGGGTGCGAGAACTGAAAGAGCGAGCGGTACTCTTCCTGGAGGGGATGCTGGCTGTAGGCGGCTACTTCTCGGCGGTCGAGGACGGCTTCTTCGTCGATACCGGCATCTATCCCGAGACCAACGACGACGGCATCGTGCGCTTCGCCAACGGAGGAGTGGCGGCCGGGAGCATCGTGCCTCGAGAGGAGGACTACCTGGCCCCGGTCTGCGGGCATTTCGGCAACAACCATCTGCCGGAGGCCGGCGAGCCGGGTGGCGCCTCTAAGCCCTGCGACCTTATCGGTGGCTGTACGCTGTGCGATCCCTCCCTTGTCCCCTTCATCGATGAGCTCGATCCGGAAGACAATGTGAACACCAGGCTGGCTCAGGAAGCGGAGCTTCGCGGCCGCGGCCTGATCAAACCCGAAGTGGAGTGGACCGGCGACGGCACGGTCGTGGTGACCATGTTCCTGCCGGTGCGGGAACGGGTCGCTGAGTTCGCCGCGCTGGAGCTCGGCCGGGCCATGAACCTCTCCGATCCGGAAGTGATCCACAAGCAGGTGATGCACCCGGCTGAGGGCACGCTCATCGAGTTGAAGGGCCGGCTTGACGTGGCGATTGATCCCGCCACCCTGGTGATCCCATCCAAGCCGAAGGTACTTACTTCCGAGGACATCCGGGCCTTCGTGACCCAGTGGGGCCTGAAGGTGGTTGCGGCAACAGTGGGAGAAGACGAGCACTCGGTGGGTATGCGAGAGATACTCGACATCAAGCATGGAGGCTTGGAGGGATTCGGTATCGAGTGCGAATACCTGGGTACATCGGTGCCGGTGGAGAAGGTGCTCGACGCCGCCATCGAGCACGCGGCCCAGGCGGTGCTCATCTCCACCATCATCACCCATAACGACGTACACCGGGAGAATATGCAGAAGCTGGCCGACCTGGCCGTGGAGAAGGGTGTGCGCGGGCGTGTGCTGCTCATCGCGGGCGGCACCCAGGTCACTGATGAATCGGCTCGGAGCTTCGGCATGGACGCCGGTTTCGGGCGGGGCACCAAGGGGATCGATGTGGCGTCTTTCATCGTGGAGACGCTGAACGCTCGGAGTGCGTGCGGGGCATGAGCCGGGACGGTCGCGCATGAAACTCGGCGCGCTCACCGTTGATGCCCTTGTGGCCGAGATCGGCTCTACCACTACCGTGGTATCGGCCTTCGGTGGATTGGGGCAGGGTGATCCGCGCCTTCTCGGGCAGGCTACCGCCTTGACCACTACGACGGAGGGCGACGTTACCCTCGGGTTGCGGGCCGCTCGGGCGCGACTGGAGGACATGCTCGGCTCGGTCGAGCCCAGGCTGTTCTTGGCAACAAGCTCCGCCGCCGGGGGCCTGCGGATGACCGTGCACGGCCTCACTGCCCGTATGACCGCCCGGGCGGCCGAAGAAGCTGCGCTTGGGGCGGGAGCGGTCGTGAAGTACCAGACGGTCGGCCGTCTGAGGGATGGCGATCTCGCGCGTATCGCCCAGGCAGCGCCTAGCCTGATCCTGCTCGCAGGCGGCGTGGAAGGCGGCGATTGTGACGCGGTGCTCGAGAATGCGCACCGGCTGGCCGAACTGAGCATCCGGCCCATCGTGGTGTATGGAGGCAACTCGGTGGTCGCCGGGGAGGCGGCTGAGTTCCTGCGGTCGGCCGGGTTCCGCGTGCGGGTGACCAGCAACGTCTATCCGGAGGTCGATCGGCTCGACATCCTGCCTGCTCGGGCGGCCATCCATGACGCCTTCGAGGAGCACATCACTCACGCGCCGGGCATGGAGCGGATCGGGGAGTTGGTGAACGGTCGCATCCTGCCCACGCCGGGAGCGGTGCTCATGGCGGTCGAGGCTCTAGCGGCGAGAGTGGGCGATCTTGTGGCCGTGGATGTGGGGGGCGCCACCACCGATGTACACTCGGTGACCGACGGCAGCCCTGAGATCGCCGCTCTGCAGACGGAGCCTCAGCCTCACAGCAGACGCACCGTGGAAGGTGACTTGGGCACATTCGTGAGTGCGATGCACGTCGCGGAGATGTGTGAGGAGAGGGGGCGACCCTCGGTGCTTCCACCGGCGCTCCCCGCCAAGCCCTCCGAGATCGAGGCGGCGCGGCTTCTGGCGCGGAAGGCGGCCGTGACAGCGGTGCGCCGTCATGCCGGAAGGCTCGAGTACGTGTACACGCCGATCGGCCGGAAGACCGTGCCTCGGGGCCGAGACCTCACAGCCTGTCGGCTGCTCATAGGAACAGGAGGGGCGCTCACTCGGCTCCCGGGAGGTGTGGAGATACTCGAGGCCTCCCGGGGGCGAAACGGCGGGGATCGATTGCTGCCGCCGTTCGAAGCCCGTTGCGTGCTCGACAACGACTATGTGTTCGCGGCCTGCGGCGCCTTACTCTCTCGCTTCTCCGAACAGGTCGTGGTTCGGCTGATGCTGAGGAGCATCGAAGCGGGCGTGGCGGGAGGTCCGGACGCGGCCGTTGGTAGCCAGGTGGTCGTGGACGCGGAGGTGGACGGATGAGGGCCGGGGAAGGAGGGCTTCCCGGGCCGCGCCTGCTCGTCGATCTCGGCAAGATCGAAGCGAACGCTCGCACGGTGTGCGAGCGACTCGGACCGGGAGTGGGAGTGGTTGGGGTGACGAAAGTCACCTGCGGAAACCCGCGAGTGGCCGCCGCCATGGTCGCCGGAGGGGTGGTCGCCCTGGGGGACTCCCGGGTGTCCAACCTTGAGGGGCTGCGGCGGGCGGGTCTCGACGTCCCCTTGTGGCTGCTCCGGGCGCCTGCACCCGCAGCAGCCCCCGACGCGGTTCGTGCCGCCGATGTGTCGCTCAACTCCGAAGTGGAGACCGTCCGCGCACTTGACGATGCCGCCCGAGCAGCCGAGGTGGTCCACGGTATCGTCATCATGGTCGACTTGGGGGATCTACGTGAAGGCATCCTCCCCGAAGAGCTTCCTGCGGTGCTCGAGACCGTGCTCCCACTGACGCATGTGCGGATCGTGGGCATCGGCACCAATCTCACCTGTTTCGGCGGCCTCGTCCCCACGGCCGAGAACCTGGGCGAGCTGGTGCAGTTGGCCGACTACGCGGAAGAGAAGGCGGGGCGGCCTCTCCACGTGTCGGGTGGCAACTCGAGCACCCTGGAGCTCGCTCTTACTGGAGGTATGCCCTCTCGCATCAACGGACTGCGGGTGGGCGAGAGCCTGCTTCTTGGGGTGAGCACCATCGACCGGGCACCACTGCCTGGCCTCTATCAGGATGCGTTCGTTCTGCAGGCACCGGTCATCGAGTGCCGGGTCAAACCGTCCATGCCTCAGGGGGCTTGCGCCGAGGACGCGTTCGGCAATCGTCCTGTCTTCGGAGACCGAGGACCGAGACGCCGGGCCGTGTGCGCGCTCGGGCGGCAGGATACCGTTCCCGAAGGGCTGCGGCCTATGGAAGCGGCAGTAGAAATACTGGGTGCTTCCAGCGACCATCTGCTGCTCGACGTGGACGACATGGCGGCGCCCCCGAACATCGGCGACACGCTGAGCTTCATTCCGGGGTATGGAGGCCTTCTTGCCGCCTGTACTTCTTCCTACGTCGAGAAGATATATGTTGGTGACCATGTCGATGAACTGCGGTCTTGAACCCTGGAGGTGACCTTCTCATGCTCGATCTCCGTCCTCTTGCCGAGAAGCTGCTCGACTACTCACTCGCTCTACAGCCCGGAGAGAGACTTCTCATCGAGGCCGAGACAGGGTCGGAGCCGCTGGTCCGAGTGGCGATCGAAGAGGCGTATCGGCGCGGGGCCGTCCCCTTCTTCGACGTCTCCGACGCCGGACTGCAGCGCACCTGGTTGCTCGGGGCGGAGCGGCCGCAGATGGAGCGGCAGGTGGCATGGGACCTGAGGCGGGCGGAGGCGGTCGATGCCTTCCTGATCATCAAGGCGGGAAACAACTTCTTCGAGTTCTCCGATGTGTCTCCGGTCAGGTTGCAGGATTGGCGTCTGGAGTTCAAGCGCATCGTGGATGTGACGCTCAAGAAGAAGTGGTGCTACCTGCGCTTTCCCACACCGGCAGCCGCTCAGGCTGCGGAAATGTCCAGCACGGCGTTCGAGGAGTTCTTCTACCGGGTCTCGATGCTCGACTACGCTCGCATGGACCGGGCCATGGATCCGCTGGCCGCGCTCATGCAGCAGACAGACCGCGTGCGCATCCTGGGCCCAAGTACCGATCTCTCCTTCTCAATCAACGGTATCCCGGTGGTGAAATGCGCGGGCACACTGAACATCCCCGACGGCGAGGTGTTTACCGCTCCTGTGAGAGATTCGGTTCAGGGGACCATCACGTTCAACACCAAGTCGGTCCTCGACGGCACCATCTACGAGCGGGTCTCCCTGACGTTCGATAAGGGCCGGGTGACGCATGCCTCTGGCAACCTGCCCGAGAAGATCGAGCGCATGCTCGACACCGACGAGGGGGCCCGCTACGTGGGCGAGTTCGCTCTGGGCGTGAACCCGCACATCGAGCGGCCTATGCTCGACATCCTCTACGATGAGAAGATCGCCGGCAGTCTGCATTTCACGCCCGGCAACGCCTACGACGACGCCGACAACGGCAACCGCTCGGCCGTGCACTGGGATCTGGTGCTGATCCAGACCCCAGAGTGGGGAGGCGGGGAGGTCTGGTTCGATGACGTGCTAGTGCGGAAGGACGGCCGTTTCGTACTGCCCGAAATGGCCGGGCTGAACCCCGAGAATATCGTCTGAGACACTCTCGCGAAGGCGGAGATGCCCGGCGCGTTCGCGCCGGGCATCTCCGCGCATCCTTACGTGAGCGGCGTTGGAGGGACGCTTTGCCTACTCCTCGCCGTCTTTCACAATGACCACCGGGCAGGTGGCGCCGAGAAGCACTCGGTTGCTCACCGATCCGAGCATGAGACCCTTGACGCCGCCGTGGCCGCGGTTACCCATGACGATGTAGCTGCAACCCTCTTCCTTCTCCACGAACTCGAGAATTGCGTGGGCTGGCGAAGTATCGCGGAGCAGGACGGCCCGCACCGTGACGCGGTCTTCCGTCAACTGCTCCTTGATCTTGACGCCCGTATCGGTCAAGAACTCCTCGGCTTCTTTCTCCTGTTCTTCGGTGGAGAGCACGTTGATAGGATAGCTGGGCGCTGTTCCTCTGAAGGGCAACTCGACTATCGATCCCTCCCGCGGCGGAATCACGGTGGCGACCACGACCTCGCAAGCGCCCACGAGCGCGCACCAGGCGTTAGCCAGCTCGGCTGCTACCGCTTCAGCCTTCTCGGCGGCGGGCGATCCGTCGGTTGCCACGAAAATGCTCTTGAGGCTCACCTTGGGCACCTCCAGGTATATGGTTCTCGTCTCATGGCATCGTTTACCCAGATCTGCTACCTAAGTCCGCCTAGGGAATCGGAATCTCCTTCGGGCCTAGTTCTTCCTCGATCTGTTCGGTCAGTTCTTCGATGGGCACTGCCTTGAACAGCGGCTTCTTCTTGTAGACCTTCACCCACAGGATCGCGTAGATGGCGATGACGCCCATGATGATCCCGGCGCGTATCCACACGGCTTTCGTGATGTCCGGGTCCGGATACACGGCGTAAATCATGTAGACCATGGCACCCATGCTGAGGATCTGCGGGATCGGGAAGAGCGGTGAGCGGAATGGCCTGTGCAGCTTGGGATAGCGCGTCCGCAAGACGATCACGTCGATGTGGGCGATGATGTACGAGACGCAGTAGCAGACCATACTCGCCAGGATGAGGATCAGGAAGGCGTCGGCGGTGGCCACGCCGGTTGCCATAACGATCTCGATTACGACGCCGCAGAGGAGGATGCCGATCCAAGGTACGCCGCGCTTGCTAAGGTTGGAAAGCGCCCTCGGAGCCTGTTCGCGGAGTGACATCCCATACAGGAAGCGGGATGTGCCACAGATGAGCGTGTTGACGGTGGTCACACTCGCCAGGATGGTGACGATGGTCATCCAGATCATCCCTGCCTGCCCAAGGATGCCCTCCGCCATATCCACGTGGGGCGTAGGGGAATCGCGGAGCAGGTCGAGCGGGGTGACGCGGATAGAGCCCAAACCGTAGACGCCGGCGCAGATCACGATGATGACCAGGCCGAGGATCATGCCGAGCGGGATGTTCCGCTGTGGGCGCTTGATCTCCTCGGCGAGCGGTGTCACGAACTCGGTCCCGATGAACAGCCAGAAACCAAGACCAAGCAGGGCCAGAACTCCCCAACCCAAGGGATTGAACGGGTCGTACGCGTCGGGGATGACGTTGGGGCTGTTGGTGGTGAACCCGATGATGCCGAGCACGAGGATGGAGCCCATCATGCTGACCGTCGTGAACATCTGCACGGCGGCGAAGAGTTGGACGCCGAGCAGGTTCACCACGACCAAGAACACCACGATGAGCGTGGAGATCAGCCTGTAGTCGACGTCCGGTATCCAGGCTTGGGTGATGACCAGGCCGGGAAGTGCCGCTTCAGCCGAGGCGGCGAAGACCAGCGGGACGATGTAGGCACCGAGAACGGCGATGATCGCCCAGAACTTGCCCAGAGCGGCCTCCGTATAGTGGTTGATGCCGCCCGCTTTCGGGATGAGGCCGGAAAGCTCCGAATACGTGAAGGCCACGAACACATTGAAGATCATGGCCAGAACAAGCGGAATGATGAAGCCGGCTCCACCGGCGGCGAAACCCTGTCCCGAGGACACCAGTGTGGTGGAGGCCACCATGAGGCCCACCGCCGAGGCGATGGTCGCGAAGAGCCCCAATCTTCGCTGGAGATGCTTCTCTTCTGGCATTGCTTTCCCCCCGACTCGCGGACCGGCGAAATACGGCGGCGCCTGGGCTGCGCCGTGCCGGCCCTCATGTGTTGGATGTGATGCATGACGCGGAAACAGAATGGACTGGTCCGTTTCTCGTCGCTATCCGACGCCGACGTACCTCCTTCGTGTTGCGATTGCAGGGCCGGTCTACTATCAAGAAGCCGGCAACGGCCTCTGTTGAGCAGCCAAGAAACGCGAAGGGACCCCCCTCAATTAACTAACAGGATAACTAGCTGCTAGGCGTGAGTCAAGCGATTAGTTGGCGGACCTGATCGGTCTTGACAAACTCGCTGTGGCCGTGATTGACTAATCGGGTAGATAACTCTGCGCGTTGGGACCACTTGGTGGAGCATAGTTACCGTTTTCGGACGCGACTCGGGGGATGCTAAGACGCTGTGATCGAGGTGACTCTTCTCAACTTTGTGGCCCTCAAGAACCCCGAGAAGCCCAGGTGTTTCGGAGTGCAGGCAGAGGACGAGCTGACGGTGAAGGGCATGATGATCGCGGAGAGTATCGAGGAGTCGTCTGTCGAAATGGTGCTCATCAACGGCAAGACGGCCGACATCGGCGCGGCCTTGAAGGATGGCGATAGGGTGGCTCTGTCCGCGCTCATAACCGGAGGCTAGCGCGGACGAAGCCCTTGGGGGGGTGAGTGACAACACCTGGAACGTCTGCTGAGAAGGATCCGCGTGCGGATCGAGTAGGGAAACTCCAAGAGCAGGGCATTTCGAGAAGCGATTGCGAAGCAACCACCAGCACGAAAGCACCAGGAGGCACACATGGCTTTTAGAAAGTACGACCCATCTCCGGAAGCGCAAGCACTGATCGACTGGGACCATCAGCACATGGTCCACTGGGTGTTCCCCATCGGCTGGAACGCCGGTATGTTGATGGATCACGCGGACGGCATATCCTGGTACGACAGCGAAGGCTTCCAGATCTACGACTGTAGCTCGCAGCTGATGTGCGTGAACCTCGGCTACAAGAAGGAGTACATGGCCGAAGTCGCCGATGCTGCAGCAGCCCAGATGAAGAAGCTTCCCTATGCCACCAACTTCTGGGGTCTCGCGAACGAGGCGACCATCGTCGCGGGTCAAGAGCTCGAGAAAGTGGTGCCCGACGGGCTTCCCTGTTACTGGTTCAACCCGGGCGGTGGCGAGGCTGTCGAGCAGGCCATCAGCGTGTGCCGCTGGTACTGGAAGATCATGGGTACCCAGAAATTCAAGATCATCTCCCTCGAGAACTCCTACCACGGCATGTACTACGGGGCGGCCTCGGCCACCAAGGTAGGCCGAGGCGAGTTCAACAACGGTATGGCTCCCCTGGTGCCCGGTTTCTTCGCGGCCCCCGACTACTACTGCTACCGTTGCCCGGTACGCAAGACCTACCCCGAGTGTGACCTCGAGTGCCTGCACCAACTTCAGCGCATCATCGAGATGGAGGATCCAGAGACGGTCGCGGGCGTGATCGTTGAGGTGGAGCACGGCACTGCCGGAGCGATCCCCTCTCCGCCCGAGTACCTGCCCAGGCTGCGCGAGCTCTGCACGGAACACGACATCTCTCTCATCATCGACGAGGTCATGACCGGCTTCGGCCGTACCAGCATCAATGGGAACGCCTTCGCCTGCCAGATCTCCGGGGTGACTCCTGACTTCCTTACCATGGCCAAGGGAATCACCAGCGCGTATATGCCCTTGGGGGCGGTTGCCACCACCCGGGAGATCGTCGATGGCCTCGAGGGGCACTTCACCTCCGGTCCCACCTACTCCGGCCATCCCGTGGCCTGCGCGGCGGCGGCCAAGACCATGGAGATCTACCGCCGCGACGGCATCTTCGAGCACGCGGCCAAGGTGGGAGCGTACGCCAAGCAACAACTGCAGGAGCGGCTGGTCGACAACTCCCCGATCGTACGAAGCGTCGACGGCTACGGCCTCCTGCTCGGCCTGGAAGTGGTGAAAGACAAGGAGACCAACGAGGACTACCCGCCCGAGTCCAAGAAGATGATGCGGGTGCAGGACCGCGCTTTCGACAAGGGCCTGTATATCCGGGTGCTCGACAAGAGCTTCGCCCCGGGCAACCGCTTCTGCTTCGCACCGCCGCTCATCACCACTGAGGCGGAGGTCGACGCGATGATCGACATCCTCGACGCGACCTTCAAGGAAGAACTGGCCTCCGAGTACGCGGAAGGCGAGCGGGCGTAGGCGGACAGACGCCGAACCTGCATTGTCTATTGCGGGCGCCCGGGACGACCCGGGCGCCCGATCAGACGGAAAGGAAGTGGCAGAAGACATGGCAAAGCTGCTGAATGTGGATCTCGCAAGCGGAGCCGCTGTGTACGAGGACCTCAAGGCCGAGTGGAGTGATCTCGGTGGGCGCGGCTTGATAGGCGCCCTCATGACCGAGCGGGTGGATCCCATGGTCGACCCTCTGGGGCCGGACAACCTCTTTATCGTGGCGGCTGGTGTGCTGGCCGGCACGGCTGTTCCGAACGGTGGCCGTCTCTCGGTGGGCGCCAAGAGCCCTCTGACGAAAGGCATCAAGGAGGCCAACGCAGGAGGTGTGGCCGCCCGCAAGCTCGCTCGGCTGGGGCTGCGGGGACTGGCCGTTTCCGGCCAGGCCGCCGAACCGATGGTGATGTACCTGAATGCCGACGGGGCTACCCTCAAGCCCGCCGGCGACCTCTGGGGTCTCGGGACCTACGACCTCATCGGGAAGCTGAGGGCCGAATACGGCGACGGCGTGGGTATCGTGAGTTGCGGTCCGGTGGGCGAGCTCATGTATCCCAATGCCGCTGTCGTGAGCACCACCCCCGATTTCCTGCCCCGTACGGCGTCCCGGGGCGGCCTCGGCGCCGTCATGGGTTCGAAGAAGCTGAAGGCGATCGTCATAGACGACGCGGGAGCCAACGAAGTCGCCGTGGCCAATCCTGCTCAGCTCCGGTCGGCGGTGACCGTGCTTACGAACGGCATCCGTACCGATCAGATCATGCACTACCTGCGCGACAGCGGCACGGCGATGCTGGTTACCCTGGCAGACATGCTGGAGTGCCTGGCCACCAAGAACTACTCGCAAGGCCGTTTCGATGACAACTACGAGATCAGCGGCGAGAAGATGGCCTGGCTGGCCAAGACCGAACGGCCGAATATGGTGATGAAGCACCACTGCATGCCCGGCTGCGTGGTCTACTGCTCCACGATCTTCACCGACGCCGAGGGCAATTACGTCACCTCGGGCATCGAGTTCGAGTCGCTGGCGCTCCTGGGATCCAACTGCATGATCAATGACATCGATATGCTGGCCAAGATCGACCACCTGTGCGACGACCTCGGCATCGACACCATGGAGACAGGGGGGGCGATCGGGGTGGCCATGGAAGCGGGTGTGCTTGCCTGGGGTGACGCCCAGGGGGCCTACGACCTCATCAAGGGCATCCCCGAAGGCAACGAGAACAGCAAGCTCATCGCTCAAGGGGTGGTCGCCACCGGCAATGCACTCGGGGTGGAACGCATCCCGGCCGTCAAGGGCCAGGGCATGGCCGCGTGGGAACCGCGGGTGTTGAAGGGTACAGGGGTCACCTATGCCACTAGTCCCCAAGGCGCCGACCACACCGACGGCAATGCGCTGCCCGGCATGAACTACGATGCCTCGTCGCCCGAAGGCCAGGCCGACTTGTCCAAGCGTCTGCAGAAGTACTTCGCCGCCATGGACACCATCGGGATGTGCCAGTTCCCGGCCCTTGCCATCGACTCGAAGACCATGCTCAAGAAGAAGCTGGTGCAGGCGATCGGCGCGGTGTTGGGTAAGAGCTTCACAGTGGACGACCTCTATGAGCTGGGCTGGCGGGTGCTGAAGATGGAGGTGGCGTTCAACCGGGCGGCCGGTTTCACCACTGAGGACGACAGGCTGCCGGAGTTCTTCACCAAGGAAGTCTGCGAGCCGTCAGGTCACGTCTTCGATGTCCCGACCGCAGATTTGGACGGGGTCTTCGCCGACGCTTAGAGTCTCGGAGTCGTCTCGAAGACGGCGCCGAGCAGGAAGCTTGATAGCAGTGAGTGCGCGGCTCCGGGCGGACCGCCCGGAGCCGCGCACTCAAAGAACACGGTGTCCTGAAGGTCACGAGGGAGTGTGACGTATGAAAATCGGAGTGCCCAAGGAGATCAAGAACCACGAGTACCGGGTGGGCATGGTGCCCGCTGGTGTCCATGCCTTCACCAGCCGGGGACACGAAGTGCTGGTGCAGAAGGACGCGGGCATCGGGAGCGGGGTGGACGACGAGCAGTTCATCGAGGCCGGGGCCCGCATAGTGGGGACGGCGGAAGACGTCTACGGCGAAGCCGACATGATCGTGAAGGTGAAGGAACCCCTTCCTGACGAGTACGGCCTCCTTCGCGAAGACCAGATCATCTATACCTACCTGCATCTGGCCCCCGATCCTCAGCAGACCGAGGCTTTGGTCGACTCGGGCTGTGTTGCCATCGCCTATGAGACCATCCAGCTTCCCGACGGCTCTCTGCCCCTGCTCACTCCCATGAGCGAGGTGGCCGGCCGTCTCTCCATTCAGCAGGGGGCCCACTTCTTGGAAAAGGCCCAAGGGGGCCGGGGAATGCTGCTCGGCGGCGTTCCCGGTACCAAGCCGGCCAAGGTGGTCATCCTGGGTGGGGGAGTGGTGGGCACAAATGCCGCCAAGATGGCTATCGGTTTGGGGGCCCGGGTAACCATCCTCGATGTGAGCCTGCCCCGTCTCCGCTACCTGGACGACATCTTTCACGGTATGGTGACCTGTCTGGCGGCCAGCGAGTACGCCGTCCGGGAGGAGATCACTGACGTTGACGTGGTGGTGGGGGGCGTGCTGTTGGCCGGCGCCCGAGCTCCGCACCTCATCACCGCCGAGATGCTTCCCACCATGCCGGCGGGCTCGGTCATCGTGGATGTGGCCATCGATCAAGGAGGTTGCGTGGAGACGGCGCATCCCACCACCCACTCCGACCCGGTCTACGTGGTGGACGGCGTCATTCACTACTGCGTGGCCAACATGCCCGGTGCCGTGGCCCGCACCTCTACCTTCGCCCTCACCAACGCCACGTTGCCCTACGGGCTTATGCTGGCGGACATGGGCTACAAGGAAGCACTGCTCTCCGATGCGGCCCTGTTGAAGGGCCTGAACGTCATCCACGGCAAGGTGGTGTGCGACCCGGTGGCCGAGGCGCTTAATTATGAGTGCTACCTGCCGGAAGAGTTGTTGAAAGAGGCCTAGGACTCTGTACACTACGGGCACGAACCGCACGGTCGTCAACGTGGAGAACATGTACATGGATGAGAGAATAGACCGTCTTCAGTCGTCACCGGCTGCTGCCGACAAGGGAGCAGACCCCGGGTCCATCATCCCGCGAGACGAGTTTCTCTCCGCGCTCCCAGAAACGGCCCGCAATCTGCTCGAGGCTACGCGCCGCCTCTTCATCGCGGGCGGGTTCAGCGCGCTTCGGCTCGAAGCGATCGCCAAGGAGTCGGGCGAGAACAAGGCCATGATCCGCTACTACTTCGGGGGTAAGGACGGGTTGATCCAAGCCCTCATGGACTCCATGATCCACGACGTGTCGATCGCGCTTGCCCGCCGAGCTGAGAGTCTGCCCATCGGGGAAGAGCGCATCCACGTGTACTTGGAGGGGGCACGGCACATCGCCGAGGACCCGGATCAGCGGCTTTCTTTGTTCGACGTGCTGCCGCGGGCCATGCGCGAGGAGAAGTTCCGCAGCCGTTTGGCCGATCTCTACAAATGGTGGCGGGAGATCAACGAGCGCTGCCTGGGGGTCGACAAGGATTCGGACAACTATGAGTTCCTGTCCGCGCTCGCCATGCTGGTCTTGGGAGCGGTCGACGGACTGGCCATTCAGGCCGCCATCGACCCCGACATCGATATCGGTCCGGCGTTCGATGTGCTGGAGTCTATTGTGACCACCGGGCTCAAGCTGTATCCGTAGCACTCGACGGAGGCCGGGGGGCTGCGACTTGCCGCCCCCCGGCCTCCGTCGAGTCGTTGCTTGTCGTCGGTGCCCGCGGCTCCACCTTGCCGCGACTTGTGCGAGGGCGTAGGTTTCTCATATGAACACTTCACGTGGGAGCGGAAGAGAAGGCCAGTCGGCGGCGCGGAAGCCAGGAGGTCTGGCAGCGGTCCCCGTACCCAAGGCCCACGACGCGATGCCCGCGTTCGGTGGGGCCCATGAAGCACCAGGGGAGTCTCACGCACCGCAAGCGCCTGGTGCATCGGTCGAGTCGGGCGCTCTCACGCTGCGGGTCGTCGAAGCCGTCACTAAGGATGTGGATCGGGGCGTAGTGCGTCTCCATCCAAGGGATATCGCGACACTGGGCATCTCCTCGGGGGGGTTTCTTGAGGTGTCCGGAGAACGGCGCACTACCGTCGCACGCCTTTTGTCGAGCGCGAGCGGGGCGGCGGATTCTCCTCCAGGCGTCATCCACATGGACGGAGTGATGCGCGCCAACGCGGGCACGGCGCTTGATCAGCACGTGGTTGTGCGGCCCGCGGTGGTGCGGGAGGCGGCGATCCTTGTACTCTCCGCCCTCGATGCCGCCGATCTCTCCTTGAGCGAGAGCCAGGTGACCCATCTCTTGCGGCTCCTGAACGGCATGGGAGCGGCCATCGGCGATCATCTGCGCGTGAACCTGCTCGGCACGAGGCTGCAGACGTTCTTGGTGGTGCGCACCGAGCCCCTGAGCCCGGTTGTCATCTCTCCGAATACTGTGGTCGTGCAGGGGGAAAGGGGCGCGGCCGAAGAAGAGCTCACGCTGAGCTACGAGGACATCGGCGGGCTGGAGCACGAGATCCAGCGAGTGCGGGAGCTGGTGGAGTTGCCCATGCGTTACCCGGAGGTCTTCGAGCGCCTGGGTATCGACGCTCCGCGCGGGGTGCTGCTACATGGACCGCCGGGCACAGGGAAGACGCTGATAGCCCGAGCCGTGGCCTCGGAGGCGCGGGCCCACTTCATCCATGTGAACGGACCGGAGATCATCGACAAGTGGTACGGCTCGAGCGAGGCCCGCCTTAGGGAGATATTTGCCGAGGGCGCCAAGCACGCTCCTGCCATCATCTTCATGGACGAGATAGACGCCATCGCTCCGAAGAGGGAGGAGATGAGCGGCGACCGACAGGTGGAGCGACGGGTGGTGGCGCAGCTTCTGGCCACGCTGGACGGTCTTGAGTCTCGCGGACAGGTGATAGTGCTCGCCGCCACCAACATCCCCGACACACTCGACCCCGCGCTCAGACGCCCGGGGCGTTTCGACCGGGAGATCGCTATCGGGGCTCCGGACGAGAGCGGCCGGCGGGAGATCATCGAGATCCACAGTCGAGGCATGCCGCTCGCCGAGGACGTGGATCTGGACCGCTTGGCCGCAAGCACGCACGGCTTTGTAGGGGCCGACCTGGCTGCGGTGTGCCGGGAAGCGGCCATGAGCGCCATGCGAGGGATACTCCGGGAGGTTGACCTCAGCCTGCCGCAGATCCCGTTCGAGAAGCTCCTCGCTCTGCGGGTTACCCAGGCCGACTTCGAGGCGGCTCTGTCGGAGGTGGAGCCCTCGGCCATCCGCGAAGTCGTCACGCAAAGACCGCAGGTGGGCTGGGAAGACGTGGGCGGCTTGCACGAAGTGCGCCGGTTGCTTGATGAAGCGGTGATCTGGCCCCTCGTCAGACCGGAGCTCTTTGAGCGCATTGGCATCTCCCCCTGCAAGGGTGTGCTGCTCTACGGACCGCCGGGCACAGGCAAGACGCTGGTGGCCAAGGCGGTGGCTCGGGAGGCGGATGCGAATTTCGTGTCGATAAGAGGGCCACAGCTTCTCAGCCGCTGGGTGGGAGAGTCGGAGAAGGGCGTGCGTGAGATCTTCAAGAAGGCGCGCCAGGTGGCTCCCTGCCTGGTGTTCTTCGACGAACTCGAGTCTCTCGCGCCGGTGAGGGGGAAGGGCGATTCGCAGGTGCTGGAGCGGGTGGTAAGCCAGCTTCTGGCCGAGATGGACGGCTTGGAGGAGCTGCGAGGTGTCGTGGTGCTGGCGGCGACGAACCGCCTCGACTTAGTGGATCCCGCGCTGCTTCGCCCGGGGAGGTTCGACGTGCTGGTGGAGATGGAATCCCCCAATTCCGAGGGGCGGCGCGAGATATGGGAAGTCGTCACCAGGCGCATGCCCTTGGCTGCCGATGTCGACCTGGGGGAGCTCGCCGAGCGCACGCAAGGGCTGACCGGGGCCGACATTGAGGGTATCTGCCGCCGAGCCGGTATGCACGCGCTGCGGGAGTTCACACGAGACGACGGGCTCATCCCAGACAGTCTTCGCGTCGGCCGCCGTCACTTCGAGCGGTCGCTCAGCGGGCTCACAGCATACCGACCTGCCTGAACCAGCGCAGGGTGTCTCGCAGCCTCTCTCGGCCAGATGAAGACGACCTCGGCGTCCCGGAAGGCCGACTCCAGTGTGCCGTAGTCACGAATGTGGGACGCGGTCGTTTGTACCCTGGCCCGTTTCCGCGTAAGCTTAGAAACTGTTATGGAGCAACAGACTTTCGCCAACGAAGTTGTCGAGACCGTAGAGCTCTCCGACTACTTCCGCGTCCTTTGGGCGCGGAAGTGGCTTGTTCTGGTCGTCGTCGCCGTAACGGTGGGTGCGGTGGCGGCATTCACCTTCACTGCCATACCACAGTATCGAGCCACCGCCACGCTGGTGCGCGAGAAGACCACGCTCGAGACGGCCCTCTTCGGGTCCCGGCTGTTCGAGTATCGCGACATCCAACGGGAGCTGCGGACGAGTGCCGGCTTGGCGACCACGCCCGAGGTGGCCGCTCAGGTCAAGACGGAACTCGGCTCTTCACGCTCCACCGAGGAGCTCTCCAATATGGTGAGCGCTACTCCCGGCAGTCAGACCGACATCATCGATGTCGCCGCTTCAAGCAGCGATCCTGCGGAGGCCGCCGACGTGGCCAACGCGTTTGCCCGCAACTTCATCGCCGTGCAGCAGAATTCCGATCGTGAGGCCATCGCTCTGGCGGAGCAGGTCATTCAAAGCCAACTCAACCGCATGACGGCGGCGGAGCTGGCTTCCGACCGTGGTCGGCTGCTGAGCAGCAGGCTTGAGGAGCTCACCATCATGGCTGAGCTGCAGACCGGTGGCTTCAAGATCACCCAGCCGGCCGTTGCTCCGCGGGCTCCCTTCACCCCCCAGCCAGTTCGGAATCTCGTCCTGGCGTTGGCCGTAGGCCTTGTGCTGGGAGTGGGATTGGCCTTCTTGGTGGAATACCTTGATCGGCGCATCAAGGATGAAACGGGATTGGAGAGAGAGTTCGGGCTTCCCGTCTTGGCTACCATCCCCATGGTGGGGGGCAAATGGGATCCCAGGAGACGGCAGCCAGGGCAGGCCACCCGTTACATCGGGTTCAGTGACCCCCGCTCTCCGCTGCTCGAACCGTTTCGTACCCTGCGCTCGAGTCTTCAGTACTTCGGAGTGGACGAGCAACTGCAGACCATCCTAGTCACGAGCGGGCTGCCGAGAGAGGGCAAGAGTGTCACTGCCGCCAATCTGGGTATCAGCCTGGCGCTCTCGGGCAAGCGGGTCATCGTGGCGGAGAGCGACCTGCGCAGACCCATGCTGCACGAGTACTTTGGGCTTACCAACGAGGTAGGCCTGTCCAACGTGGTAGCCGGCAACTACAGCCTAGCTGAGGCAATGCAACTCGTGCCGGTGGACGATTACACTCCACCGTCCGGACGGCGTACGCAGCCGGCCGAAAACGGGCTGCTACTGCAGAAGAACCTGTATTGCCTGACGTCTGGTCCACTGCCTCCGAACCCGGCTGAGCTGCTCGCTTCGGGCAAGATGCTCGAGTTGGTGGAGAAGATGCTGGCCGCCGCCGACTTCGTGATCCTCGATACCCCCCCGGTGTTGTTGGTGGCCGACGCCTTGATTCTTGCGAAGTACGTCGACGGCGTGCTCGTGTCGGCGCGTATGGGTGCGACCACGAAAGACGAAGCCCGCGAGGTGCGATCCGTTCTGGAGCGGGCCGGGGCGAGACCAATCGGGGTGGTCGCGCAGGGGGCGAAGCGAAGCGGGTCATACTACCGCTACGGGTATCGCAAGTACGGGCGCTACGGAGCCGAATACGAGGGCTACGGATACGGGCCATAGGGGAGGGTTCGGTGGTCCCGGCCGCCCCCCGCACGTGTGGACAGCATGCAGAAACGGCCGCCCCAGGGCGGCCGTTTCTGCATGGCTCGTCTTCTTGTCTGCCCCCGCCGGGGGCGCGGCTCTTAGCGGCGTCGAGAACGCCTAAGCAGTAAGCCCGTACCGATAAGGGCGGCTCCTCCCAGCCCGGCGAGCAGCAGCTCGAAGCCGGTGAAGGGGAACACGGAGCGCGTGTCTTGGGGGCGCGTCTCTTGGGTCAGTAGCTTCTGCACCAGGTTCTTCAATTGGTCCAGCACGGCCTGGTTCGTGTACTGAATGATGGTGGCGTCGTTTAAGAAGGCCTCGAGTTCCGCCACGGTGTAGGTGCCGGTGAGCGTGCCGTTGGTAACGAAATCGTTGTAGATGTCCTGGGGCGTGGCCGCCAGTGCGGTACCCGCGAGAAGCAGGGCCAACACCAGGGCTCCGATTAGTACCATCGTCAGTCGCTTCATATCCTCCTCCAGACGTCGCGCGAAGCGACTTCCGTGTTCCCTCCTGTGCTTGGTTCACATTCTAGCACTGTAAGCACTCGTCATGGTGTTCGAGATTCATTTGAGACCACCTTCCAGTGTCCGCAGAAGTGGGCGACGCAGGCCGCTGCTTTGTTGCCGTCCAGGGCGGCGACGATGGCGGGAGTGTTGATGAGCTGTGCGGCGGTCGCATCGCTGCCGTGGCTACTCACGGGAAGACCTCACTTTGCTGTCGCGTGACTAGTCGCGGTGATACCCGCTTCTGCCGAGGGACACACGGCGCCTTCTGTGCGTTCGAGGCGTCGAGGTCGCTGGGGTGTAGCTGATCGGCGGTGGGGCCGCTAGTCGATTGCGGCTGTGCTGCGCGCGCGTTGCCGGGTGCCGGCGGTTGCGTCCCCCGCACGGGCGGCACGATCAAGATCGATTCGTGCCTGCTGGGTGAACTCCACGAACTGCGTCATCTTCTCCCACGCGGCGCCGCTCATGAGTGATTCGCGCGCCATCTCGACGCCCTCCGTGATGGAATCGGCTTTGTCGGCCAGGTAGATGGCGGTGCCAGCGTTGAGCACCACCACGTCCATGCGGGCGCCCGGCTCCCCTGTAAGGATGCGGCGGGTGATCTGCGCGTTCTTCTGCGGGTTGCCGCCGACGAGCTCTTTGAGCGGCCAGCGCCGCAGGCCAAAATCCTCCGGCTGGATAGTGAAGGGTTTGGAGCAGACACCGTCGCGCACTTCGACCACGGAGGTTGGCGTGGATACGGAGATCTCGTCCAGGCCGTCCTCGCCGTGCACGACCATGGACTTCTTCGAGCCAAGTCTTGCCAGAGCCTCCGCGATCACGGTGACGAAGCGTGAATCACTCACGCCGGTGAGCTGCCGCTGCACGTTGGCCGGATTGAGTATGGGACCGAGCAGGTTGAAGATGGTGCGCATGTTGAGGCTACGGCGGATGGGCACGAGGTCGCGGATGATGGGGTAGTGCAGTGGTGCGAACATGAACCCGAAACCCACCGTCTCGATGCAGCGGGCGATGGCCTCCGAGGGGATGTCTATACGGGCGCCGAGGGCCTGAATGAGGTCGGCTGCCCCGGAGAACGAGGTCTGGCCGCGGCTACCGTGTTTGGCCACCAAGACTCCCGCTCCGGCGGCTACGAAGGCGGAGGTGGTGGAGATGTTGAAAGTCGAGAGGCGGTCGCCTCCCGTGCTCACGATGTCGACCAGGGGCTCTTCCGTGTCCACCTCGACGGCCTCTCCATAGCGTCTCATTGTGCGCGCGAACGCGGAGATCTCCGCCCCGGTCTCACCTTTCACTCGAAGGCCCATGAGGAAGGCGGCCATCTGGACGTCGCCGACCTGGCCCTCCATGATGAGTTCGAGTACCCGCGAGGCTAAGTCCTCGGAGAGTTCTTGCCGGTCGGCTAGTTGGTCGAGCGCACGAGACACGAGCGGAACTGCGATTGCGTCGAGCGATTTGGCCCGCGTGACGAGCAGATCGTAGACGAGATCGATCAACTCCGAATGGTCGGCGATGGCGTGTTCGATCTGGTAACGACGGTATTCCTGGAAGTACTCGGGGGCGACGCCCAGGGCTTCGGCCATGGCCTCGATGGCTTCCGGCTGAAGGGTGCGCTCGGCGGAGACCTGTTTTCGGAGTGTCTCGTACTCCCAGCCTTCGACCCGACGGAAGAACTCGCGCAGGTTGACGCGCGCGCGGGGATCGCCGCTGTCGCGCCTGAGAAGCTCCGTGAGTGCTTCGGAGAACGGACTTGAAGTGTAGTTCCAGCGATATTGGAACGGTGTCATTGCGGAATGCCTCTGCCTTGCAAGATCAGCGCCACGGAAACGGATCGGCAGCGTTGACCCAAATCCTTCCGGATTTTTGATTCTACCACGCTCACCCTGCACCCCCTTTGGCAGCATGCCGGACTGCTTCACGTTTGTATTGTTGCAGCCAATTCGGTAGGAAGAGCTACCCCCCAGTAGTACCACCTACGAAGGCGTTGACAGTCAGACAAGATTGTACTACGGTGGACGCGGGTGTTGTAAACTATTTTTGCACCCTCCCTGGTGCGGGAGGAGGCGGTCGATGGTTCGCCGGGGATTCTCATCGAACAAGGGGGTATGAGAGGGCAGAAGGTAGCACCTTCATCGTCAGTCATCATACGGTTGTGTAGTCCTCTGCCTTCGCGTATCGCACCGTCACTCGCGAAAGAGCAGGGACTTGCAGTAACAGGCCTTCCGCACAACGGCGGAAGACAACAGAACAAGGGGGCAGTACATTGCTTAATCCAAAGAAGACCTCAATCGGGTTCGTAGCTATCATCACCGTTCTTGCGCTGGCCATTGTGGCGCTTGCCGGGTGTGGCAACGGTGGCACCACCACGACTGCAGCTGGCAACGGTGGCACCACGACAACTGCAGCGGGCGAAGTCTACAAGTTTGCCGAATCCAATCCGGTGGCGTCCAATCAGCACCAGATGGCCTTCGAGTACGGCAAACGCGAAATGTGTAAGCTGCTCGGGGCGGAGTTCGTCTCAGCAAACGCTGAACTCTCTCCCGATAAGCAAGTGTCGGATATCGACACCTTCATCCAGATGGGAGTAGCCGGCATTTCGAGCTGGACGTTGGACCAGGGTGCCGCTACGGCCGTCTACCAGAGGGCTCAAGACAAGGGCATCCCGGTGGTGACCGAGAACAGCCCCGGTGACTTCGTGACCACGGTCTTCATCCAGGAGCAGAACGTCACTCGGGTGGCCCAGGAGGATGCGGCCAAGTGGTTCGCGGAATTGATTCCGGGTGCCAAGATCTTCATTATCGGTGGTCCTCCGGTGCCGTACATCCTCTACGTCACCAGGAACATGGAGATCGCCGCTGAAGAGGCCGATCTCACTGTCCTCTCACGCCAGGACAACTTGACAGACCAGGCCGACGGTGCGCAGGTCATCGTGCAGGACCTGCTCACGGCTCACCCCGACGTGCAGGCTATCTGGTGCTTCAACGACCGCAGTGCCCTAGGGGCTTCGGCGGCCGTGCGTGGCGCGGGCAAGACCGTGTGGGACGCTTCCAAGCCCGACGAGCCCGGCATCATCATCACCGGTATGAACGGCACGCAGGAAGCGCTCGAGGCCATCCAAGCGGGTGTCATCAGTGCGACCTACGAAGGCCAGTCGGAGCAGGTTGGCGCTGCCCAGATCGAGCTTCTTCACCGCATCGCTTCGGGCGAGATGACGGGCGACGAAATCCCGTCGGTCATAGTTTGCCCATACCGTAGGTGGGACGGCTCAAACATCGCCGACGCGATCTTCCCGCTGCAGCGCGAGATCAAGCTCGGCATCTTGGACGAGTTCATGGCCTACGGCACAGATCCGGCGACCATGGACGACTTCCTGGAGTTCGTGCGCACCCTGTAGCCTCCATTGACGCTCGTTCAGTCGAGCACGGAGGGGGCTCCGCCGGCCGAAACGACCGGCGGAGCCCCCCCAAGCAGGTCAGTGTTCAACATGGTCTTTACCGCTTCAGTACAGGACATGGCAAGGGAGATTCTATGGGCGAACCACCACTCGTAAGGATGCGCGCCATCACGAAGCGTTTTCCGGGCGTGGTTGCTCTCCAGGGTGTGGACTTCGAACTGCTGCCGGGGGAGATTCACGCCCTGGTGGGCGAAAACGGGTCGGGTAAGTCCACGCTGTGCAAATGTCTCTACGGGCTCGTGAAATCCGATGAAGGCATCATTGAGGTCGATGGAGAGCCCACGGTCATCGACTCGCCCAACCGGGCGCTTCAGCTTGGGATCGTCGCGATTACGCAGGAGCTCACGCTCGCGACCACTCTGACCGTCACCGAGAACATCCTCATGGGGCGGCTGCCCAAGACCCGCCTGGGTACCATCGACTGGCGAGAATCTCACAGGCTTGCTCAGAAGGCGTTGGATCAGATTGGAGCGGACATCGAGCCGGGAGCCATCGTCGGTACCTTGAGTGTGGAACTTCAGCAGGAGGTCGAGATTGCCCGGGCCATCTCGGTCCAGTCGCGGGTTCTCATTCTCGACGAGGCTACGAGTTCGCTGTCGGAGGCTGCCACCGAGCGACTGCTCGCCAAGATGGAGCAGCTGCGGGATAGTGGCGTCGCCATTATCTTCATCTCCCACCGCCTTCGCGAGGTGTTCCAAGCGGCGTCACGTGCGACCGTGCTCCGCGACGGCCGACTGGTTGGCACGGTCAACACCGCTGAGGTGAGTGAGTCTGAGCTCGTTAACAAGATGGTCGGCCGGGATATGGAAGATCTCTACGGCAAGAGGAACATTCCCAAGGGGGAGGTACTCCTCTCGGTGAAGAACCTCTCCACCGTCGACGGATGGGTTAACGACATCAACTTCGATCTGCACAGGGGAGAGATTCTCGGCATCTCGGGACTGGTGGGTTCAGGCAAGGTGCATATGGGCACGGCGCTGTTCGGTGCTCTTCCGGCCACCGGGGAGGTCACTCTTGAGGGAGAACCGCTGAAGCTGGGCAACCCCCGTGCGGCCATCGCCGCGGGTCTCGGATTCGTTCCCGACGATCGCAAGCGCAGCGCGCTCCTTCTGACGCGTGCGGTGCGCCCCAACCTCTCGCTTCCCTGGTTGCGTACGGGGCGGTTTACGCGCTTCGGCTTTCTACAGTCTGCGGTCGAGAAGAGCCTTGTCGTGAAGTCGGTCGAGCAGTTTGCTATTCGGTGTCCCTCGCTGGACTTCCCAGTAATCCAGCTCTCTGGGGGCAATCAGCAAAAGGTCATTCTCGCCCGCTGGTTTGCCATGCAGCCCAAGGTCGTGATCCTGGCTGAACCTACCCGCGGCATCGACGTGGGGGCCAAGAGCGAGATATACGGTTTCATGCAGGACATGGCCGAACTCGGGGCAGGAATCATCATGATCAGTTCGGAGATGCCTGAGCTTCTGGGAGTGGCCGACCGCATCCTAACGATGTATCAAGGACGGCTTTGTGGAGAGTTCGATCCGCGTGAATCAACAGAAGAGGATATCGCTCACGCGGTGTGCATAGGTGCTACGCGAGAGGCGGGGGTGACGCATGCCTGAAAAAGATGAATCGGCCGGTCAAGCAATGGTGAAGCCGTCGCCACCCGGCTCCAAAGAATCCAAGAGGAACGGATCGAAGTTCGGTATCAAAGGCTTCTCGGTGGGCAGGATGGCGGGAGCCATCATAGGTCTCGTCGCTGTAGGTCTGTTTCTCGCCATCACCGAACCCATGTTTCTCAGCTGGGGAAACATCTTGAACATCTTCCGGGCCCAATCGGTGGTCTTCATCCTCGCCATCGGCATGACGTTCGTGATTCTCACCGGAGGCCTGGATCTCTCGGTAGCTTCGGCCACAGGGTTCTGCGCGATGATACTCGGACTGTCGATCAGAGCAGGCTTGGGGCCGGTTCCCGCGATGCTCGTGTGTATCGTCGCCGGTCTCGGCCTGGGCCTTTTCAACGGGTTTCTCATCGGCATTGCCCGTATCTCATTCTTTGTGGTCACCCTCGGCACGTTGTCGATCTATGCCAGCGTCATTCTGGTGGTGACGGGGGGGACCACAGTGTCGTTGTTTGCCTACCCCACGTTCTCGCCCATTCAGGTCCTCGCGAACCGAGACATTGGGCCCATCCCGATCATCCTCCTCATCATCGTGGCGTTCTACCTCATTGCCTGGGTGGTCCTGCACCGGACACCGTTCGGACGCGCGGTATACGCTACGGGATCGAATCCCGAAGCAGCCCGGTTGAACGGGCTGAATGTGCCGCTCACCTTGATGCTCGTCTACACCATCGCCGGACTCATGGCCGGGCTGGGAGGCATCCAGCAGACAGGACGGCTGACGGCGGCGATTCCCGTTGTCGACCCCAACCAGATGCTGGCGGTCATTGCGGCGGTCCTCATCGGGGGCATGAGCCTCCGAGGAGGGGAGGGCGGACTGCTGGGTACGTTTCTTGGGGTCTTGTTCCTCGGGATGATCCAAAACGGGCTCACACTGAAGGGGGTGTCCGCCTTCTGGCAGGGCACGGTGACCGGCTCCATTCTGATCATGGCGGTGGGGCTGGCCGTGCTGCGCGAAAGCGAGTTTCGCACCAAGCTGGCGAGGGCCTTACGCCGGAAACAGCCCGACGAGACCGTCGGTCCACCCCCGGAGGGCTAGCCCGGGCCAAAAATCTAAGAGCACTCCGTTAAGAACACTCCGGCCGACCGTGATTCGCAGGGCGGCTCAGGGAGGGAAGGAGGGTAAGTGGATCCGAACAGGCTGGCGATAAGCCACATCACCACGAACAACTGGGATCTGCCGACGGCGCTCGAGCGGTACAAGGCTCACGGCATCGGGGGTTTCGGGCCTTGGCGGGACAAGCTCGAAGCCTTCGGGTTCGACGAAGGCGCCGGCCTCATCGCAGACTCGGGGCTCGGGGTGGCGAACTACTGTGCCGCGGGCTTCTTCACAATGAGCGAAGAGGCCTGCCAGGAAGCCGTCGACGGGGCAGTGCAGGCGACACTGCAGGCTATGGACGAGCAGAAGCGCTTGGGCGCTCCCTGCCTCGTGGTCGTGGCGGGGCCGGTTGGGTGCTACGGCGTGGAGTCCGCCATGGAGGTCATCATGGACGGCCTGAAGCAGGTGGCCCGTGGTGCCGAGGAGAAGGAGGTGGACCTCGGTCTGGAAGTCCTTCACCCCATGGACATCACCACATGGTCCATGGTCCGCACCATCCATCAAGGCCTCGACATCATCGAGGAGATCGGTTCCCCTAGGCTTGGTCTTATGCTCGACCTCTACAACACGTGGTGGGATCCGGAGATCATCTCGGGTATCCAAAGGGCGGGCGACAGGATCAAGGGCGTTCACTTCGCCGATTGGCGTAACCCTACGCGATCGTTCACCGACAGGACCATTCCTGGCCGCGGGATCATTCCGCTAGCCGATCTGATCAAGGAGGTGGAGTCCACGGGTTGGATCGGTTACTACGATCTGGAGATATTCTCGGATGAGCTCTGGGATTCGGACTACGACGAACTTCTGAACGAGACAGTGGAATGGTTCCAGGCGCTTGATGTGTAGCCGCGGGACCGAGTGAGGACCTCGCTCGTTTCGCGAGGCCGAGAAACCTCATGATTGGGGGAAGCATGGCAGACTATGATGCGATAATTGTTGGATCCGGACACAATGGTTTGGCCTGCGCGATGATGCTGTCGCGAGCCGGCTGGAAGGTGCTCGTGGTCGAGCAGTCGGATGTGCCGGGTGGGGCCTCGAAATCGAGAGAGTTGACCCTCCCAGGCTACGTACACGACGTGCACGCGGCCAACATTGGCTTCTTCTTGGGCTCCGATACGTTCAACGAATTCAAGAACGACTTCTTTGCCAACGGGTTTGGCATCTCGGCCGGAGATCAGCCTTACGCGAGCGTGTTCCCCGATGGCGACGCCGTGTGTGGTTACATGGATCCGCAGAAGATGATCGACGAGTTGTCGCGCCAGTCGCCGAACGATGCCGAAGCCTGGAAGCAGCTGCTCGAAGAGTTCAACCGTTTCTCCGGCCACCTGCTCGGCATCTTGAAGATGCCCATGCCGTCGGCCGGGGTGCTCCGCCAGGCGTACAAGACGTATCGCTCGCTCGGCGGTTCTGATTTCTGGGATCTGGTGCAGATTCTTCTGTCCTCGGGCCGCAGCTTCGTGGACTCCCGCTTCGAGTCCGAAAAGGTCAAAGCACTTTTTACTCCGTGGGGTTTCCACCTGGATCAAGGCCCGGATGTGGCTGGTGGAGCCATGTTCCCGTACCTGGAAGTGCCTCTCGACTACATGAACGGTTTGGCATTCTCCACCGGCGGCATCGGCAAGATGATGGATGCCATGATTGCCTTCATCAAGTCCAAGGGCGGGGACGTCCGGCTGGGCGCGGCTGTCACCAAGGTGAAGGTTGAGAACGGCAAAGCAGTGGGCGTTGAGCTGGCAGACGGCAGCGCTCTGAGCGCCAAGAAAGCCGTCGTGGCTAGCGTCACTCCGCCCAAGCTTTTCGGTCCCTTAGTGGACGAGGGAGAGCTTCCCGGCTCCTTCATGCGCAAGGTGAAGGGCTTCCGTTACGGCGCCGCCACGATGATGGTGCACCTCGCAATGGACGGCCCGGTGCCCTGGGCGGCCGGCGACCACATCTCCAAATGCTCGTATGTGCACTGCGGCTTCACCACCGACGACATCAGCCGCACCTACTACGAGTCACTTCTCGGTTACCTGCCCACCAGCCCCATGTTGGTGGTAGGCCAGCAGAGCCGGCTCGACGACAGTCGGGCCCCGGAGGGCAAGGAGACCCTGTGGGTGCAGGTGCGCGCCGTGCCCCCGATACCCAAGGGCGACGCGGCCGGCGAGCTTACGGCGACCAATTGGGAAGAGCTGCGCGAGCCGTACACCGAGCGGGTCCTGAACAAGATCGAGTCCGTTGCTCCGGGCTTCAAGGAGCGCATCTTGGCGACACACGTGATGACGCCTCCGGACATGGAGAAAGACAATCCGAACCTGGTGGGCGGTGACTCGGTGTCGGGCAGTCACCATCTGGACCAACACTTCATGTTCCGGCCGTTCGCCGGATGGTCGCGCTATCGCACGCCGTTGAAGAATCTGTACATGATCGGGCAGTCCACGTGGCCGGGCGCCGGTCTCTCTGCGGCCTCAGGTTACCTGTGCGCCAAGGATCTATTGTAGGGGTGTATTTGGGGCTTATTGGGAACAGGGTGAGCAACGCTCACATGACTGATGTCATTGAGCAGCGCAAAGCAGTTCAACCCTTGAATGGAGGATGGAAATGCGTTCAATGAAGACATGGATTGTCGTGGTGATGGCCCTTCTTCTGGCATTCGCTCTCGCGGGATGCGGGGGAACCGCAACGACCACGGCCACGACTGCTGCACCGAGCGGCGACACGACGGTGACCACGGCGGCGCCGACGGGCGAGTCGGTGACCATCAGAGTGGTGAGCTTCCTGGCCGAGAACAACAGCATGAATGATGCTCTGTGGATGCTGCAGGATCTGGTCGACGAGAAGTCCGGCGGCCGGATAACAATCGAATGGGCGGGAGGTCCGGAAGCGATCCCCTCCTTCGAGCTCGCTGAGGCCCTGCGCTCCGGCATCGTGGATATGGCCTGGACGGCACACACCTTCAATGTGGCTCAGATCCCAGCTGTTGAGGGAGCAAAACTAACTCGCCTCACTCCCTGGGAAGAGCGTGAAGCGGGCGTCGTCGACTTCTACAATGAGTTGTACGTGGCCGACATGAACGCCGTATACCTCGGCAGCGGCACCCCCGGTCTCACCTACAACCTCTACACAACAGTTCCCATCACGACGGTGGCCGACTTTGCCGGCAAGACCATGCGGGTGACTCCCGCGTACAAGGCATTCGTGGAAGGGCTTGGCGCCGCTGCAGTGACAACGGATCCCGGTGAGGTATTCACGGCTCTCGAGAGAAACCTGGTTGTAGGCTACGGATGGCCCTCCGTGGGTATCTCCGACTTCGGCTGGGACGAAGTCACGAAGTTCGTCATCGAACCCGCGTTCTATCAGGTTGACGTGTGTGCCTTGGTGAACAAGTCGGTGTGGGACGCCATGCCTGAAGATCTGCAGGCCATCATGACGGAAGCGATGCAGGAAGTGGAGCGCACGGCTTTCGATCATTTCGCCAGCCTGATTGTGGAAGACAGGGCAGCCCTCATCGCAGGCGGGATAGAGGAAACGGCTCTCGATGGAGCTGAGGCGGAGGGATATCTCGAATTGGCCTATGAATCTGCGTGGACGGATGTGATAAGCAAGGCCGGCGACAAGGGTACCGCACTCCGCGAACTGATCGACAAGTAGCCCATGGGCCCTACCGGCATGAGTCAACGTCCAAACATATTGTCGCAGGCGCTGGACTGGGTCGAAGACATCTTGGCGTGGATCGCCGGCATCTGCATCGTTCTTATGATGCTGGCGATCTCTTATTCAGTGATAGCCCGTTTTGTGTTCAGCTCTCCGCAGCCCGCGGTTATCGAGTTGAGCGGCTACCTGCTTCTGTACACCACCTTTCTCGGCGCCCCGTGGCTTCTTAGAAACGACGGCCACGTGAAGGTCGATCTCTTGATCGCCAAGTTGGGTCCCCGCGGACGCAGGGTCTTCGACGTTTGCACGTCTGTCTTGGGTATGGTGGTCGGTTTCGTCCTCCTTTGGAGGGGGGCTATCGTGACCCTCGACTTCTACTCGCGGGGCATCAAGGTATTCAATATCCTGGCTACTCCGCGGTACGTGCTGATGGCGGTCATTCCTGTCGGCGGTCTCTTGCTGCTTCTTGAGTTCGGCCGGCGTACGTACAGGTTTGTCCGCGGTCGCGAGGAAGAGCCCGTGCGCCTTTCCAGGTCGGCTCCTTCCGAAGAGGAAAGGGGCTGACGCATGGACTGGTGGGTAGTTCTTCTACTGCTGATCACCGGCCTCATCGGCCTGATGCTGACGGGTTTCCCCGTCGCGTTCTCGTTCCTGCTGGTCGTGATGGCCGCCATGTACTTCCTGATGGGCGGTGTCAGCGGGTTCGACCAACTCACACTCAGCATCTTCGATTCGCTGACCAAGTTCAGCATGACGCCGATCCCATTCTTCGTGTTGATGGGAGAGGTGCTATACCAGTCCGGCCTAGCAACCCGTACACTCAACGTGGTGTCCAAGTGGATGGGGCCGATTCCGGGGAGGCTGAGTGTCATCACGCTACTGTCCGGTGGCCTTTTCGCAGCGCTGAGCGGCTCCACGGTCGCCAATACGGCCATGTTCGGGTCGTTGATGGTGCCGGAGATGACGAAGCGCGGCTACAGTGCCGAGATGACCGTGGGCCCGATCATGGCCTCTGGAGCCTTGGCCATGGTCATCCCGCCCAGCGCGCTTGCGGTCATCTTGGGGAGCTTGGCGGAAGTGTCGATCGGTGGTCTTCTCATCGCGGCCCTTGTACCCGGGCTGTTGCTCCTCCTGCTGTTCCTCGTATACACCATCGTGAGGTGTTGGATCAATCCTTCCCTCGCGCCCCGATACGAGGTGGAGACGGTGGAGGCCAAAGAGAAGTGGATCGCAGTGGTTCGCGATCTCGTTCCCATGGGCGCCATCATCTTCCTGGTTCTGGGTCTGATATTCCTGGGAGTTGCCACTCCCACCGAGGCGGCGGCCCTCGGAGCTCTCGGAGCCTTCCTCTTGGCGGCCGTCTTCCGGTCATTGACTCCTACGGTCATCAAGCGGGCCATCGTCGGTTCCCTTAAGGTAACCGTCATGATCCTGGCCATCATCGCGGGATCGGGAGCGTTCAGCCAGGTGCTCGCGTTCTCCGGCGCCAGCAGGCAACTGGTGCAACTGGTCTTGAGCGCCGACATAAGTCCCATGTTGATTCTTCTCATCATGCTGAGCGCGGTTGTGATCCTCGGCTTCTTCATGGAGCAGGTCTCCATCATGATGATCACGATCCCGGTGTTTATGCCCATTGTGGCCGTGCTTGGGTTCGATCCCATATGGTTCGCAGTTCTTGTGCTGATCTGTCTCGAGATAGGTCAGCTCACTCCGCCTGTCGGTCTTGCGCTCTTCGTCATGAAGGGGGTGGCGCCACCATCAATTTCCATGGGTCAGATATACAGAGCTGCTCTTCCCTACGTTGCCGCGGACGTCGTCGGGGTGGCCCTCATCATCGTGTTCCCTGCCATTGCACTGTGGCTCCCGGGCTTCATCTAGGCCTGGCAAGAAAACTTCTCAGAAAGGAAGTGGAGGAATGCTTGATCTCAAGATCATCAACGGTACCGCGATAATCCCGGGCGTGGGGGCGGTGGAGACCGGCATAGGCTGCAAAGACGGCAAGATAGTGGCGCTGGCCGACGCGTCTGAGTTGGGTGAGGCGACGCGCGTGGTCGACGCGACCGGCAAATACGTCATTCCCGGCGTGATCGACCCGCACTGCCACCTCGGTATCTTCACCGGCGACTTCGGCTACGAGGCCGAGCACGAGACTCGGGCCGCCCTCGCGGGCGGTATTACCACGGTGGGCGTCTTCATGGGTGGAGCCGACCCGTATCTGCCCCAGCTTCCCGGGGTGATCGAGACCGCCGAGAGTAAGATCTCAACCGACCTTTTCCTCCACCTTTCCATGTTCACTCCCGACCAGCTCGACGAGGTCCCGAAGTGCGTGGAGGATTTCGGGATCACCGACTACAAGTTCTACATGACCGGTGTGCGGGGCGTGTTCCCCAACGTGAGCGACGCCTTCATCTTGGAAGGCCTGCGCCGTATCGGTGCCATCGACGAGCGCCTGCTCGGCTGCGTGCACGCGGAAGACCAGTCCATGGTCGACGCCGCCTGGGACAACCTTGAGTGCACGTATGGCGAATCCGGTGCCGGCGACCTGTGCGAATGGGCAAAGGTGGGTCCCTACGAGGCCGAGGAGCTCGCCGTCATCCGGGCCTGCTACCTTGCCCGGGTGTCCGGCACGCGCCTCTATATCGTGCACCTCTCCTCGGAACCCGGTCTGCTCGCGGCGGACGAGTTCCGGCCGGAGAACCTGTACGTGGAGACGACGTCGCCTTATCTCTCCATGACGAAAAATTCCGAAGCCGGCCTCATGGCCAAGATGGTGCCGCCCATCAAGGACGAGTCCGATCGGGAAGCCCTTTGGGAAGGCGTGCGCCTCGACATCATAGACAGCTTCGGGACCGACAACACGCCGCTCACCAAGGAGATCAAGGGCGCGGAGAGGGGCATGATGGGGACGTTGCCGGGGTACCCGGTCATCCAGACCCACCTGGCCGTCCTCTTGAATGAGGGCGTGAACAAGCGGGGCATCCCGCTTGAGACCATCGTGGAGAAGGCCTGCGCCAACCCGGCCCGCATCTTCAACCTGTATCCGAAGAAGGGCACCATTGCCGTTGGCTCCGACGCCGATCTCGTGCTGATTGACTTGGACAAGGAAGTCACGGTCAAGGCCGCCGACCTCTACTCCTTCGCCGACTTCTCCTTGTGGGAGGGGCAGACGTTCAAAGGTTGGCCGGTCATGACCATCAAGGGCGGCGTGGTAGCCGTGGAAGACAACGACATCAAGGTAGCGGCGGGAACGGGCAAGTACCTGCGCCGGGATCTATAACGCTTGCGTGTCACGAGCGGACCCGCTCGCGACCGAGAAGGCGAGCGGCTGGGCTACTGCCACACGGAGGCGTGGCTCAGCCGCTTCCACCAAAGCTGTAGGACGACGGACACAGGTGTTGTTGGAACTACACAGTAGTAGTATAGTGAAAATGCGTTGCCGGAGCGCACGCTGCAGCGGGCCCGGCGCGGCGCCAACGATGTGAACGTGGAGGTGACCGCAATTGCTTTCTATTACAGTAACGGGACGCGGAGGTCAGGGCGCCCAGATGGCGGGCGAGGTGTTGGCCGAAGCGTTCTTCGCAGCAGGCAAGTGGGTGCAAGCGTTCTCGTCGTACGGGGGCGCCCGGCGTGGTACTCCCGTGCTGACTGCCATCAGAGTCGATGACAAACCGGTACGGCTGCGCAGCAACATCGAGCATCCCGATGCCATCGTGTGCTTCGATCCCTCGTTGCTCGGGGCGGCCCTTCTCGAAGGGGCAGGCCCCGACACGGTAGTACTTGTGAACTCAAGCAAGGCCCCAGAGGAGTTCAGGGAGTACGGCGATTTCAAGTGGGCCACTATAGACGGGATCAGCATCGCGGCGAACAACAAGCTGGGTCGTATCGTCAACTCGGCTGTGTTGGGGGCGTTCGCGCGTATCATGGGCGTGCCCGATATGGAGTCCCTTGCTGAGACGGTGGAAGAAGTGTCCCCGGTGAAGAAACCCCAGAACGCACAGGCGGCTCGGGACGGATATGAGCAGGTGAAGACGGCCAGGGAGCAGGCGGCATGAACGGCGATAAGCAACTGGTTCCCACTCACTGGACTACGGGATGGACCACCGTCCTTGACACCGGTACGTGGCGCAGCACCCTTCCGGTGCACACGTGGCGTCCGGCCCCTTGTTTCGTTAACTGCCCTCTCGGCAACGACATTCCCACCTGGATCGGTCTTGCTGCCGACGAGAACTTCTACGAGGCCTGGCTGGCGCTGGTGGAGAACAACCCGCTGCCGGCGGTCATCGGCCGGGTCTGCCATCATCCCTGCCAGACCGACTGCAACCGGAAGACCCTTGAAGGTGCGGTTGGCATCAACAGCCTGGAGCAGTATCTAGGCGACATGGCCCTCCAGGAGGGCTGGGCCTTCCCCGCGGCTTCGGAGAGCCTCGGCAAGCGCGTGGCGGTTGTTGGCGGCGGCCCGGCGGGCCTGTCGGCGGCCTATCAGCTCCAGCGGCTCGGCATCGATGTGACCATCCACGAAGCGCAGCCTCATCTAGGCGGCGTGCTGCGTTATGGGATCCCCGAGTACCGGTTGCCCAAGGCCGTACTCGAGAAGGAGATCCAGCGCATCCTCGATCTGGGTGTAAGCGTGCGCACGTTCGCGCCGGTGGCCGATGCGGCCGCGCTGGCAAAGCTCCAGGAGGAGTACGACGCCGTGTTCGTGGCGACCGGTGCGGGCCAGGCCAAGATGCTCGGTCATCTGGAAGAAGCTGGTGCCCTCTCAGGAATCGACTTTCTGCGCACGTTGGCAGTGTGCGAGACGGCTCCTGAGCTCGGTGCACGGGTCGTGGTGGTCGGCGGCGGCAGTGCGGCCATGGACATGGCCCGCTCTTCGCTCCGTTTGGGGCGTACGGTGTCGCTTGTCGTGCTCGAGGAGCGCGAGGCGATGCTGGCTCAGGAAGATGAAGTCGTCGATGCCATTGAGGAAGGCGCATCTCTCTTCAACGGCACCATGATCGACAAGGTGGAGAAGGCGGCGGACGGTAGTCTTCTGCTGCAATGCATAAGGGTAGCGCTCGACCCGGACGCCCCCCCAGGTGAATTCCGCCCCATTGCCAAAGAAGGCGGAGACTTCACGCTCGAGGCCGACTCGGTCTTGGTGGCGATAGGCCAGGATGCAGACCTCTCAGTGTTGGGCGATGCAGTGGAGGCGGCCGGCGGAATCGTGAAGGTCGATGCCGGCCAAGCAGCCGGCGCCGGAATCTATGCCGGCGGCGACGTAGCCACGATGAACCGCTACGTGTCGGTAGCCGTCGGCGACGGCAAGAAGGCGGCGCGCTCCATGGCGACCGCGCTTGGTGTCGGCGATGTGGAGCCGGTAGAGGAGTACACGTTGGCCGAGGCGGTGACGTCGGAGGAGATCAACACCTACTACTTCCCGGAAATCGAACCCACTGAGAGGCAGAAGGCGCCCGTTGCGGAGCGGATGTCTGATTTTCGTGAGACCCGCACAGGCCTCTCCTTCGCCGAAGCGGCTCAGGAGACGGTCCGCTGTATGAGCTGCGGTACCTGCATTGAGTGCGACAATTGCTTCGTGTTCTGCTCCGACATGGCAGTGACGAAAGAGCCCGATACCGAGCTGCACTACTCTGTCCTCAAGCAGTACTGCAAGGGATGCGGCCTCTGTGCGGTCGAGTGTCCGCGGGGTTGCATAATCATGATAGGGGAGACTGAGTGATGCCAGTAACGACGGACGAACAGAGGATTCTTCTCAAGGGGAATCACGCCGTCTCGTACGGCGTCATGAGGGCTCGGCCCCAGGTGATCCCCATCTATCCCATCACCCCGCAGACGCCGATCGTCGAGAAGATCACCGATCTGGTGCTCGACGGCTCCTTCGACACCGACATCATGACGGCGGAGTCGGAGCACTCCGCCATGTCGGCTGCTATCACGGCGTCGCTCACCGGAGTGCGGGTCTTCACCGCGAGCGCGTCGCAGGGCGTGTTCCTGATGCACGAGATGCTCCACTATGCTTCGGGGGCCCGGGTTCCCATCGTGATGGCGATCGTGAACCGCACACTGGGATCGCCTTGGGGCTTCTGGCCCGACCAGACCGATAGCCTTGCGCAGCGCGACACCGGTTGGATCCACATCTACACGGAGAGCGGCCAGGAGTCACTGGACGCAGTGATCCAGGCCTACAGACTGGCGGAACAGGTCAGCTTGCCGGCCTTCATCTGCCACGAGGCCTTCTACGTGTCCCATGCGCTCGAGCCGGTGGTGGTGCCGTCGCAGGAGGCCGTGGACGAATTCCTACCTCCTTTCGACCCCGAACACCGACTGGACCCGCTGCGGAAGGAGTCGTGGGGAAACGTCATCAACCAAGAGATGTTCTACCGGCATCGCAAGGACATGTCGACCGACATGGACAGGGTCCCGGACGTATTGACGCAAATAGACGCCGAGTACAAGGAGAAATTCGGCCGGGGTTACGGCATCCTGGAGCGGTATGGCGCCGACGATCCCGAGATTCTCTTGGTTGGCTTCGGATCCATGGTCGGGACCATGCGGGAGGCTGTGGATGGGATGCTCGCCAAGGGCATGAACGTCGGTCTTCTCAAGGTGCGGCTGTTCCGGCCCTTCCCCATCTACGAACTGCGCGAGGCAGTGGCCGGCGTGCCCAAGCTGGCGGTCATGGAACGCAACTTCTCCCCGGGCTTGGGGGGCATACTGCATCAGGAGCTCAAGGCTGCCCTGTACGGCATGAAAGACCAGCCACTTCTCCACGGGTATCTCTCCGGAGTCGGCGGTATGAACGTGTCGGTCGAGAGAATCGAAGAACTGACCCGTAAGGCCCTGGCCGAGGATCCGGTGCCCGAGTCGGTCTGGCTGTGAGGTGAAGCATATGACGGTCACGAGGACCAAGAAGAACTACGACATACCGGAGGAGCACGTCTTTCTCTCCGGGCACAACGCGTGTCCAGGCTGCGGTCAGGCGCTGGGCATCCGCTACGTCATGAACACCATGGGACCGAACACCATCTCCACGGTGCCTCCCTCCTGTGCGGCCATCATCGCCGGGCCACAGCCACTCTCGTCCATGATGCTGCCTGTCTACCAGACCACGCTGGAGTCTAGCGCGGCCTCGGCTGCCGGCATCCGGCGGGCTTTGAACCGCATGGGCAAGACCGATGTGAACGTGCTCTCCATCGCCGGCGACGGGGGCACGTACGACATCGGTTTCCAGGCGCTGTCCGGCGCAGCGGAGCGCGGTGAGGATCTGGTGTACGTGTGTCTCGACAACGAAGGCTACATGAACACCGGCGCCCAGAAGAGCGGCGCCTCACCACACCTGGCGCAGACGGCGACCACGCCGGGCGGCAAGCCTACGCAGAAGAAGAATATCGCCGAGATCATGGCCGCGCACGGCATCCCTTATGTAGCGACCGCCAGTACCGGGTTTCCCGATGACCTGGCCCGCAAGGTCGCGAAAGCCCGCGATATGCGCGGCACCGGCATGCGCTTCATCGTGGTGCTCACCCCCTGCCTGCCCGGCTGGGGCGTGAAGGAAGACCAGGGTATCAAGATCGCCCGGCTGGCGACCGACACCGGGCTGTGGCCGCTCTACGAAGTAGAGTACGGCACGAAGTACACGATCAATCGTGGTCCGCAAGGCATTCCGGTCCGGGAATACTTCAAGCTGCAGAAACGCTACAGCCACCTCACCGAGGAGCAGATCGAAGAGCTCCAGGGGGAGATGGAGTATGCGTGGGAGCTGTTGAAAGCCCGGTCGGAGTGCATTCCGGAAAGAGGCCTCGCAGCCGGTCCGTCCCAGTCCGGCTGATTCCCCGCATATCGAGGCCTCCCCTTCCTTGCTGGGGCCGGGGGGCTCAAGCCGAACGGCTTGAGCCCCCCGGCCCTTTCTGCAAGGTCCCCCTGACGCGAGTCTCGCGTCGGCCCCGCGCCGGGGCGAGACTCAAGCGTCCCTGCTATGCACTCTAGTACAGGCGGGACGTACGCTCAAGCGGTTTGCAGTGAGACGGCCCGGGGCAGGATGCCGGATGGCATCCTGCCCCGGGCCACACAGAAGGGAGGGATGAAGGGCGGAAGGCCGCCGAAGGGAAGGCGGCCTTCCGCTGGGAGGCATTCTTTAGGTGAGCGCCTTCTCGATGCGGGAGAGCGCTTTGTCTATATCTTCCCAGTAGGCGGAGAACAGCAGACGGGCGCAGCCCTGCCCGTGCGGCCCGAAGGCGCCGCCCATCGCTACCGCCACGCCCCCGCGCAGCAGCCGCTCGGCGAGGGTGGCCGAATCCTTCTCCACGTCGGAGAAGTCGGGGAACAGGTAGAAGCCGCCTTCGGGCGCCGGACAGCTCACACCGGGAATGGCGTCGAGTCGCGCGACCGCCTTCTGCATGTTGCCGTAGCAGAGGTCGTAGGCCCAGGCCAGGTACTCCTCGGATTCATCGAGGTACTCGGCGAGCGCCCACTGTCCGATGGAGGGACTGCAGGCGGATACGGTCTCCTTGTACACGTCCATCTGCCGGATGAGCCAGGGATGCGCAAGGGCGAACCCGAGACGCCAGCCCATGATGGCAAAGGTCTTGGAGAAGCTGTTTACGACCAAGAGGTTGTCGAACTGTGGGTCGAGCGGGAGAGCACTCGGATAGTCGCCTGCGTAGCTGTAGTTGTGGTAAACCTCGTCGGAGATGACGAGCACGTCGAGTTCTTTCGCCTTCTGCATCACCTTCACCCAACCCTCGGCGGCCAACATGGCCCCGCTGGGGTTGGAAGGGCTGTTCACCACGATTACCTTGTACGAGCCGTCGAGCTTCGCCAGGATGTTGTCCGCGTCGACGGTCCAGGCTCCGATGGCGCTCTTGCCGAGTTCGTAGAACACGATCTCAGCGCCCTGGCGCTTCATGAGGGAGGCGCAGGGGCCCCAGCCGGGATCGGGGAGAAGCACTTTGTCGCCGGGGGACACCATTGCCTTGATGGCCAGGTGAAGAGCTTCGGTGCCGCCCACGGTCACAAGCACGTGCTCCTCGGGGTCCACGTCGACTCCGAACTTCCGTTTCACGAAGCGGGCGATGGCCTGCCGTGTGCCCGGAAGCCCTCGAGTGGGAGTGTAGAGGCTCTTGCGGTCCACCCGGTCGTTGGAGAGTTCGCAGGCGATGTCGATGAATCGCTTGGGCGGATCGAAATTGGCTTCCCCGATGGCCATGTTCATGATGTCGGGGTTCTCCTGCATGATCTTCTTCATCGCTCCCATGGGAGAGCGTTCCGATTCGTCGGCGAGAGGCGTGACTCTCCTAAGCGCGGGTGTAAGCTCCGGCGATCCCATGATCATTCCCCTTGTCTAGTCTCTTCTTCTTCTCTTGGTGCGCAGCGGCAGCCCCACGCCTTTGCTGATACGCGGGCCTGTATCTGCCGTCGGCGTCACCTCCGTGGGGCCCGGGGCTCCCGCCGGGGTCGCCGCCGGCGCTGCCTCGGTAGCCGGCTGCGTCAGAGCTTGGTAGTCGCTGAGGGACCGCCCGAGGCCCTGTGCCATAAAGATAAGGTCGGACGCGAGTAGAACGAGTTGCACGCCCTTCGAGACCCAATGGTGGGTGGCTTCGGCGGTCACCGTGAAGATGCCGGTCCGCACGCCGGCGCCGCGAGCCCGATTGATGATGCCCTCGATGACGGCGTTCAGTTCGGGCGTGTTGGGTGTCATCCCCAGGGAAGACGCCAGATCCATCGGCCCCACGAACAGCAGGTCGAGCCCCGGTACCGCCAGTATCTCGTCGAGATGGGCGAGCGCCTTCCTGGTCTCGGCTTGCGCTGCCACGAGGATTTGCTCGTTGGCCTGAGCTCGGTAGTCGGGCCCGCTGTTTAGGCCGTACTTGGTGGCCCGTCCGGGGCCGATGCCGCGATCGCCCGTCGGGGGATAGGTGGCCGCGCGCACCAGGGCTTCTGCTTCCTCGGCGCTGTTGACCCGGGGAGCGATCACGCCCTGCGCTCCGGCGTCGAGCGCCCGGGCGATGGGTACCCACTCGTTGTTCTGCAGTCGCACGACGCAGGGCACTCCGGTGGCATCGGCGGCGGTGATCATGCTCTGCATGCACTCCGCTTCGATGGTGGAGTGTTCGGCCTCGAGGCAGAGGAAGTCAAGGTCGAAGTTCTGCCCGAGGAAGTCGCAGACCACCGGATGTGGGGTCTGGATGAACGTGCCGATCAGCGTCTCTCCCGCCGCCAAGCGTGCCTTGAGGCCGTTGGCCTTGCCGTCTATCATGTGAGCCTCCCCCGTACGTCGGAGTTTCGCGCCGGCTTCTCGCTGCGTAGCCCCGGCTCCTCCGCGGTCCCATGATAAGACCGCAGCCTATTCATTGTATCGTGCCCACTCTGCTTTTTCACTCGATTCCCTCCAGGGCGGCCCTGACGGCTTCCGCCGTCATAGGCAGCTTGAAGACACGCAGGCCGGTAGCGTCGGCCACGGCGTTCGCGAGGGCGGCTCCGGGCAGAGACGCAGGCGGTTCGCCCACTCCCTTCACGCCATGTGGCCCTGCGGAAGGATGCTCCACCAGATAGGTCACGATCTCGGGCATGTCGGGAGCGGTGGGTATCTTGTAGTCGAGGAGGTTGGGGTTCAGCACCTTCCCATCCTCCATCTTCACTTCCTCCATGAGCCCGTACCCCAGGCCCATGGCTATTCCGCCCTCGAGCTGGCCCTCCACCGCGCGGGGGTTGATTGCTCGGCCGACATCCATGGCGGCGACCATCTTCTCGACTTCCACCCGGCCTGTCTGCTTGTCCACCCGGACTTGAGCGGCCTGAGCGCTGAAGCTCGGCTCGAGGAACGCGGGATAGGTGAGCCCGCGATAGGTACCCTCCACGCTGTGGGGCATCTCGGCCAAGAACGATGCCTGCCCCGAGAGTGGCCCCTTGCGGCTCGTCCGACTCTCCTCGGCAATCTGGCTCAGGGTCAGCATGGTCTCGCCGCCGTCCCGTCGGGCTATGGCTCCGGGTATCAGGTCGAGCTCGTCGACGGCGACACCGCAGAGCAGCGCGGCTCTCTCGATGATGGCGCTGCGGAGCTCGGCGGCCGCCATCTTGCAGACCATGCCCACGTTGTAGGTCATGCGGCTCCCGCCGTCGCCATGGTCGTAGGGGGAGGAGTCTGTGTCGCACCCCGAGATGATGACCTGGTCGACGGATAGCTCAAGCTCCTCAGCCACCATCTGGGGCATGGAGGTGAACTTGGCTCCCGGCCCAATGTCGACGGCCCCGGTCACCAAGGTGACGGTGCCGTCTTCGTTGAGATTCACCTGCGCGGCCGTCGCCCACCCTCCACTGGTCCACCAGCTACAAGCGAGGCCGCGGCCCTGGTCGGGCTTCTTCGGGTCATTCCACCCGATGCCTTCGGCCGCCTTCTCCAAGCACTCGCGCATACCTACGTTGGCCAGGCGCTGTCCGGCGCCGGCGATGTCTCCTTCGCCGACGATGTTGGCGAGGCGGAACTCGAGCGAATCCCATCCCATCTCGCGGGCGATAATGTCGATCTGCGACTCACCGGCGAACACCGCCTGCGGACCGCCGGGCCCGCGGCAGGAGCCCGAACTGGGCTTGTTGGTATAGAGGGCTCTGCCGGCCAGCTGCACGTGATCGAGCCGGTAGGGTCCAAGGACCAGGAACATGGCGAGCCCTACGGCGGTGGGTCCATTGCCGGAGAAGGCTCCCGTGTCGAGTTGCACCTCGCCGCCCCGGCACACTATTCTCATGTCGTCGTTCACGCCGGTAGTGATGGTGGTGCGCGACGCATGTCGCGGGTTGGCCCCGATGAACTCCTCGTGCCGGCTCATGACCATCTTCACCGGGCGCCCGGTCTTCTTGGCGAGGAGCGCGCAGTAGGGTTCTAAGCCAAGTTCGAGCTTGCCGCCAAATCCGCCGCCGATGTGCATGCCGATCACCCGGATGTGCGTCATCGGCCAACCCAGGGCGTTGGACATGTAGCGCCGTACGGCGAAAGGCTTCTGATTGGTGGTCCAGATGGTGACCTTACCGTCGGGCGTCGCCTCCGCCAGGCTGGCATGCGGCTCGATGTAGGTCTGGTGGATGATCTGAGTCTCGAAGGTGTGCGTGAACACATGGTCGCAGGTAGCGAGCGCCTTATCGAAGTCGCCGCGATCGATATGGGTCTCGGAACAAACGTTGCCGTAGCGGATGGCGTCCCAGCCCACCTCGTAGTCGAGCAGCCGTTCGTGCACCGGCGTCGCATCGGGGGCGAGGGCGTCGTCGAGCGTGTGGATGCCCGGGAGCTCCTCGTACTCCACGCGCACCAGCTGGGCGGCGTTGTGGGCCAGCTCGGGCGTCTCGGCAGCCACCACGGCCACCGGCTCGCCTATGTGGCGGACTTTGTCGCGGGCCAGGACTTGTTGGTCGTACATATCCACGCCGTAGAAGAGGTCGGGCGGCAACTCCTGCCCGGTCACGACTCCCGCTACGCCGGGCAGGGCCAGGGCCGTGGAGGCGTCTATGGAGAGGATGCGCGCGTGGGGGACGGAACTGCGGACCAGGGCTCCCCACAGCTGGTTCGGCCGGGAGACGTCGGCGCCGAACAGGGCTCCACCGGTCACCTTCTCCAGTGCGTCGCGCCGGGCGATGCTCTCTCCGAGACCAGAGAGAGGCGTATCCGGAATGGTGTCCTCCGCAGCCGCTTGGATCGCTTCGACGATCTTGGCGTATCCGGTGCAGCGGCAGAGATTACCGGCGATGGCCTGCCGGATCTCGGCTTCGGTGGGGTGAGGGTTGCGATCCAGGAGTGCTTTCGCCACCATGAGCACGCCAGGGGTGCAGAAGCCACACTGCACCGCCCCGAGGGCGATAAAGGCCTTTTGGAGTGGATGCAACCGGCCGTCCGCAGCCAGGCCCTCGATGGTGGTGATGCTGCGCCCCTCCGCTTCGCCGACGAGGGTGAGGCAGGCGTGGTGTGGCTCTCCGTCGATCAGCACCGTGCAGGCGCCGCACTCGCCGTCGCCGCAGCCTTCCTTCACACCCATGAGCCCCAGTCGTTCGCGCAGACAGAACAGCAGGGTCTCGGTCGGAGCTACGTACACCTCACGGAGGAGGCCGTTCACGAGAAGCTCGATGCCTCTCTTCATCATCGCCCGCCCGCCTCCTCTGTGTCGCGTTCGTCGGTCGTCGCCGCCGTGCAGAGGCCTTCCGGGAGCCCCCGAGCGTTCTCCCAGGCCGCGTACACGGCTCGTCGGCTGAGCACATCGACCAGATGGCTGCGGTAGTCGGCGCCGGCGCGGATGTCGTCTATGGGCGCGGCTGCGGCGACGGCGGCCGCGGCGACCTCTCTAAGTAGCGCGTCGGAGGGTTCGCGGCCGCCGGCTGCAGCCGCGGCCGCCGGAACCAGGATGGGCGTGGGGGCGACCGCTCCGAGCGCGAGGGTGAGCGACTCGATGCGGCCGGACTCGTCGAGGCGGACCAGCGCGGTCACCGCTACGGTGGCGATGTCGAGTGCCTTACGGCGCGCGAACTTCTCGTAGCGGGCGCCATGGGCGCCCGGGTCAGGAAGGGCGAAGCCCACCAGGAGATCGCCGGGGGCGAGTGCCACCTGCCTTGGCCCGAGGAGGAAGTCGGCCAGCGGGAGTCGGCGCTCCAGCACCCGGTCGCCGGCATAGCCCGCACCCGCTCTCGCTATGAGGGCCTCTGCTCCGTAGGCGAGCAGCGGCCCGGCCGAATCGGCAGACGGCGCCGCCGTGCACAGGTTGCCTCCGATGGTGCCGGCCGCCCGTACCGCCTCGGATCCGACTTCCCCGCAGGCGTCGGCCAGAGCGGGGAACACCCTCTGGAGCACTGGATGGCGAGCGACCTCGGCGTGGCTGGTCATCGCGCCCAGGAAGTACCGTCCGTCCGGCCCCCGTCGGAAGCCCTTGAGATCCTCGAGATCTCGAAGCGAGATCAGACTCCGGGCCTGGCGCGTGCCGCCCTTCAGCTCCACCAGAAGGTCGGTGCCGCCGGCGAGCAACGCTGCGCCTTCTGCGGCCGCGAGCCGGCAGGCTTCCGCCACTGCGGTAGAGCGGATGTACTCAGCGTCCATTCACGACTCCTTTAGGCCCCAAGGTACGCGGCCCTGACCTGGTCGTTGGCGAGCAGTTCCTCACCGGTGCCTGACAGTATGACGCTGCCCACCTCGAGCACGTAAGCGTGGGCGGATACACTGAGGGCCAGATTGGCGTTCTGTTCGACCAAGAGCACCGTTACTCCCTGCGCAACGATCTCTCGGACGACCTCGAAGATGCGTTCGACGATGACGGGTGCCAGCCCCAGGGATGGCTCGTCCAACAGCAGGCAGCGTGGCTTGGCCATGAGCGCCCGCCCGATAGCGAGCATCTGCTGCTCTCCGCCTGAAAGGGTGCCGGCAGCCTGGCGGCGCCGTTCCAAGAGCACGGGGAAGAGCTCGAACACCCCCTGCATGGGTCCGAGGAAGTCATCCGACTTCCGGTGGGAGAATGCTCCGAGCTTGAGGTTCTCCTCCACCGACATCCGTGCGAAGACCTGGCGTCCTTCCGGACACTGGATAACTCCTCGGCCGACGATCTCCATGGCGTTCAGCTTCGCGAGTGACTGTCCGTCGAACACGATCTCTCCACTCGCGGGTTTCAGCAGGCCGGAGATGACACGAAGAGTCGTGCTCTTGCCGGCTCCGTTGGCTCCGATGAGGGCGGCGATCTCTCCGGCTTCGACGGAGAGGGAGACATCCCGGAGCGCCTGGACGGCACCGTAGCGAGCACTCACTTCCTGCAGCTCAAGTAGCGCCATGTCACACCGCCTTCCCGAGATAGGCTTCGATCACCTGCTGGTTCGACTGGATCTCGGCCGGGGTGCCCTCCGCGATCATTTCCCCATGGTCGAGGACGATGATCCGCTCCGATATGTCCATGACGACTTTCATGTCGTGTTCGATCAGGAGGATGGTGACGCCGTCACTCCTGATCCTGCGCACGAGCTTGACCAGGTCGGCACTCTCCGTGCTGTTCAATCCGGCGGCGGGTTCGTCGAGCAGCAGCATGCGGGGCTCGGTGGCTATCGCCCGGGCGATCTCGAGCAGTTTCTGTTCGCCGTACGGCAGAGACTTGGCGAGCTCGTCGGCGCGATCGGCGATACCGACGAACTCCAGCGCCTCGATCGCGCTACGTTCGATCTCCCGCTCTTCCCGGCGGGTCTGCGGCAGTCTCGCCAGAGCGGCCATCATCCCCGATCGGGTGCGGATGTATCGTCCCACTTCAACGTTCTCGAGGGCGGTCATGTTGGGAAACAGGCGGATGTTCTGGAACGTCCTCACCAACCCCAGCCTGGTAATGGCGTGAGCGGGAAGCTTGACCAAGTCGTGCCCGTCGAACACGATGGAGCCCGCAGTGGGTCGATACGATGCCGTCAAGACGTTGAATACAGTCGTCTTGCCCGCTCCATTCGGTCCGATCATCGCAAGGATCTCGCCTGGGTATATCGAGAAGCTGAGGTCGGAGATGGCGAGGAGTCCGCCGAATGCCTTCACAAGACCTTCAGCGTGTAGGAGTGGGGCGGTCGATCCGTTGTTGATCATTGTTCCCTCCCCGCTTCGTCCGCCTCGACCAGTTCTCGACGGCGCTGCTTGCTCGGCCACAGCCCTTGCGGCCGCTGCGTCATCACCAGGACCAGCAAGAGGCCGTAGAAGAGCATGCGGTAGTCCGCGATGGGGCGGAGCACCTCCGGAAGGAGAACTAGAATGATCGAGCCGAGTATGGCGCCGGGTATGCTGCCCATCCCACCCAGTGTGATCATGCAGAAGATGATCACTGATTCGCCGAATGTGAAGCTCTCGGGGCTCACGAATCCTTGGAACCCGGCGAAGAGGATGCCGGCGATCCCGGCAAAACTGGCGCCCATGGCGAACGCGCGCAGTTTCAGTGAGTGCGTGTTCAGTCCTATGGCCTTTGCAGCTTCCTGATCCTCGCGAATTGCTCCCCAGGCTCTGCCTATCCGGGATCTACCCAGGCGACGGATGGCCACTATCCCCAAGAGCACGAAGAAGAACACGAGGTAGTAGTACCGGGTGGGAGTCGAGAACTGGAAACCGAACAGGTTCACTTTGTCGAGATTGGCGATGCCCTTGGGTCCGTTGGTTACCCGGTCCAAGTTGTTGAGAAACAGGCGGATGATCTCCCCGAAGCCCAGGGTCACGATGGCCAGGTAGTCCCCGCGCAGCCTGAGTACCGGTATCCCCAGCAGGACACCAAAGATGGCGGGAACCATGATGCTAATAGGCAACACCGCGAACCAGGGCCAGTGTACACCGAAGTGGGGTGAGGCCAGGAAGGCGTAGACGTAAGCGCCGAGGGCGTAGAAGGCGACGTACCCCAGGTCCAGCAGCCCGCAGTAGCCGACCACGATGTTGAGGCCCAGCGAGAGGATGATGTAGATGCCGGCCGTGATCCCCACGCGGATGATGTAGTTCGAGCCTGCCATGAAAGGCAGCGCCACTACGAGGGCGGCCAGTACGCCCAAGGCTGCGTAGCGGACGGCGGGTATGCCGGCCGCTCTGCCGAGGGCGGCGTTCGCGCGGGACAGGGGCCCGGACTGGGGTGGCGATTCGATGCGTTCGGCGGCCATGGCTACACCTTGACCTTTCCGGCGCGTCCGCCCAATAGCCCCTCAGGCTTGAACACAAGCACGAGGATCAGGATGGCGAAGGCGAAGATGTCCCGGTACTCGTTACCGAGCAGCCCGCCGGTGATGAGGGGCAGGTATCCGGCACCCAGGCTCTCGAGCAGCCCCAACATCAGGCCGCCGAGCACCGCGCCCTGGATGCTCCCGATCCCGCCAACGACGGCGGCCGTGAACGCCTTGATGCCGGAGACGAAGCCCATGGTGAAGAAGATGGTGCCGTAGTACATGCCGAACATGACTCCCGCGATGCCGCCGAGAGCAGGCCCGATGAGGAACACGAGCTGGATGACCCGGGTCACGTTGACTCCCATGAGGCGGGCGGCATCCCGATTCTCGGCTACGGCGCGGATGGACATCCCGAAGATGGTGCGGTTGACGAACATCAGCAGGGCCACCATGAGCACGATGCTGAAGAGGATGATGAAGACCTGCACGTAAGTTATCTGGACGCTGCCGAGAAGGATCTTGCCATCGGGGATGAGGTGAGGGAACACCTTGTTCCTGCGCCCGGCGATGAGCATGACCGCGTTCTGCAGAACGATCGAGACCCCGAGCACGCTGATCAAGGCCGCGATACGGGGTGCGTTGGCGATCGGACGGTAGGCGAAGCGCTCGGTGGCAAGTCCCAGCAACCCCGAACCTATGCCTGCTGCCACGAATGCCACCAGCATCACCCCCACCATGGCGACGATCGGACCTGCCGCCGCCGCCCCGAAGGCTGAGATGACAAAGAGGGCTACGTAGGCTCCGGCCATGAACAGCTCGCCGTGCGCGAAGTTGAACAGCTGCAGCAGTCCGTAGACCATGGTATAGCCGAGGGCGATGAGCGCGTACAGACTGCCCAGCACCAAACCATTGGTCAGCTGCTGTAGGAGAGTCTCCATGGTTGATACCCCTCAATGTGGGCGGCGGGCCGGGGCGGTAGCTCCGGCCCGCCGCGCGCGTAGGAGGATTCAGTGGGTTGGGTGCCTATTCGGGGACGCTGGCCTCGAGGTAGCCGTCCTTACCGTCCTTGACTTGATACACGTAGATGGTGCCGCCACCGCCCATGGCCCCGTTCTCTTCGAACGTGTAGGGGCCTAGGATGGTCTGGAACTCACCCGAATGCAGGGCTTCGATGATCGCGGCTCCGTCGGCTGCGCCGGTGGTCTTCAGCGCCTCCACAACGAGCTGCGCCGACGTGTAGCCGAACTGCCCGACGAAGGGCTCGGCACCGTACGCGGCACTGAATTCCTCCAGGAAGGTCTTGAGCTCCGGTGTGCTGTCGAGGGGCGGGCCCTGATAGCTTATGTACGCGCCCTCGGTGGCGTCGCCGCCGATTTTGATGAACTCAGGACCGAAGCACTGGTCGGGAGCGAAGAAGATCTGCTCCATACCCAGGTCGCGGAGCTGCTTCACGATGAGACCGCCCTCCTGAGCTACTCCGCCGAAGTACACCATGTCCGGATTCTCGGACTTGATCTTCGTGAGCACGGCGCGGAAGTCGACGTCGCCGGGGGTGATGCCGTTGACGCTCGTCACCGTTCCACCGGCCGCCTCGAACGCCTTCTGGAACTCCTCCGACACGCCTTGGCCGAAGGCCTGCTTGTCGTTGATGACTGCAGCGGTCTTCGCGCCCAGCTTGTCGTAGCAGTAGCGCCCGATGTTTCCGCCTTGAGCGAGGTCATCGGGGTCGACCCGGAACACATGCGTGAAGCCCTGCGCAGTAACATCCGGGTTACTGGCCGGAGTGAGCTGGGCTATGTTGGCGTCACCATATATGTTCAGGGTGGGAATGGTGCTGCCGCTGGTGAGGGGGCCGAGAACAGCAATGACCCCGGCGTCAACCAGCTTCTGGGCTACCACGGTCGAGTTCTTTGGATCCATGAGGTCGTCTTCCTTGACGACTTCAATCGTCTGGCCGTTGACGCCACCTTCGGCGTTGATCTTGTCGAGATACAGCATGACGCCGTTCAGGTAGTCCTGGCCGACGGCCGCCCCGTTGCCCGTGAGCGGGCCGGAGAAGCCGATCTTGATGGGTCCGGCGGGCGCTGCGCTGGTCGTGGTTGCTTCGCCGGCTGTAGTACCGGATGCCGGGGCGGCAGTAGTGGTTGTGTCACCGCCTCCACACGCGGCAAGAGCGATGGACAGTATGAGAAATAGGGCAACAACCGCGGCAAGTGCCGCATACGTTCTAACGCGTGTTCCCATGTGGTGGTCCTCCTAAGTCTGCTGTGTTCGTTGGCCGAGTGGTCTCATAGATCGATGCCGCACGTGCGCTCCTCGTTGGATACAAGTCAGTCGATCTCACCCCCCTTCAAGACGGGAACTCGGCCGCTCAGGCGTCGTCGTTCCCATCGGACGGCTCTCCGTCGATGACAAGCTTGTCGCGGGCCAGAGCAGCCATGAGCTCGTCTTGGACCTGACGAACATGGAGAAGCATCGCATGGGCGGCCTCTTCCGCATCGTGGTTGGCGATAGCGTCGGCCACCGCCTTATGCTCGTCGAAGGCCCGGTCCGTTCGGCCCGGGAGCTGAACGACCACCTTTCGCGTGTCCACAGCCAGTTCCTCCAGGCTCTCCAGCACGCCTACCAAGATGCGGTTCCCGGCCGCCTCGGCGATCCTGTTGTGGAACGCGGCGTCGGCAGCAGTCATCTCTTCGATCCCGCTGTTCGCGATCGCGTAAGCGATGCCGTCGAGTTGAGCTTGGATCGCGGCCACCTGATCTCCGGTAGCCCGTTCAGCTGCGAGGGCCGCGGCCTTGACTTCGAGCGTCTCCCGCATCTCCAGTAGATCGAGCACGTCGGTGTAGTGAGTGGAGAGCCAGCCATCGCTCAGACTCACGCCCCCCTGCACCAGGTCTTCCCGCACGAAGGTGCCACGTCCCGGAGAGACCCGCAGTATGCCCATGGTCTCGAGCGTCCTCACGGCCTCGCGCACAGACGCGCGGCTGACGCCCAGGCTGTCTCGAAGGTCCCTCTCCGAAGGCAACCGATCTCCAGGCCCAAGCCGTCCAGCCCGGATCAGATTCACGATCTGCTCCACGGCGTCGTCCGAAAGCCTCTGTGACTTGATCACCCGAAACATCTCAGACACGGATTGACCTCCAGATGCGCGCACACCAGTGGGACATATGTCAGGTGGCCTAGTGGTCTGACCGCCCTCATAGTAGTATGATGATGCGGCACCGTCAAGCGTCTGTTTGGGGGTAGGCGATTTGATCTCCGCTCGACGGTGGTTTCCCGGATGCAAGAGTGAGCACAGCGGAACTTGCCGCGTGTTATGATCGTGCTGTGGTCTAATCAGTGAACCGGTAGACTGAAGTCCGGCGTGCTCGTTCCGGGCGCGCCCTTCGTTGGAGGTATGAGCGCATGAGTCTTAATCCGCCCGCCTACGATCTCCCGGCCTGGCGCCGCCGCATTCCTCTGGCCGATGAACTGGTCCTCATGCAGAACTGTTCCCAGACTCCGCCGTGTGACCGCACGCGCGCGGCGGCGGACGCGTATCTCGATTCCTGGCGCACAGCCGGCATGGACTGGGACAGCTGGGTGGCCGAGGTGGACGCCGCCAAGTTGGAGTTCGCCCGCCTGGTCAACGCGCTGCCGGGCGAAGTGGGGCTCTCCACCAGCGTCTCGGACGCCACCTCCAGCCTCGCGAGCGCACTTGCGCCCCGCAACGGCCGTAACAAGATCGTGCTCACCGAGGCCGAGTTCCCCGGTGTCGCTCACGTGTGGGTGGCGGCGCAGCGGTATGGGTTCGAGCTGGCTTGGGTGCCCCTTCGCGACGGCGTGATCCGTCTGGAGGACTACGACGAGTACATCGACGAGCGCACGCTGCTCGTCTCTGCTCCCCATGTCTACTACCAGAACGGTTTTCGGCAGGACATCGCTGCCGTGGCAAAGAAGGCGCACGACGCGGGAGCGCTCATCTACGTGGACGCCTACCAGAGCGCCGGCTGCGTGCCCATCGATGTCAAGGCCATGGACATCGATATCCTGTCCACCGGGAACCTGAAGTTCCTTTTCGGAGTGCCGGGAGTGGCCTTCCTCTACGTGAAAGAGGAACTCCTTCCTCAGATGGAGCCGGCCCGCACCGGCTGGTTCGGCCGCACCGATGTGTTCGCCTTCAACCCCAAGCTGCTCGATTGGGCCCCGACGGCCGCCCGCTTCGAAACGGGCACGCCGCCCGTCCTCGCTGCCTACATCGCCCGGGCGGGCATGAGCGTGGTGAACGAGGTGGGCGTGGAGAACATACGGGCCTGGACCATGCAGCTATCACGGCTTGTCGCGGAAGGCGGCAAGGCCCGGGGGTTCCTGCTCGAGGGGGCCGCAGACTCCGAACTCCGCAATCCCACCACGGCCTTCCTCGTGCCGGGTGGCGACTCACATCTGGCCGAGGCCCTCATGCGCAAACGGGGCGTGATCACACCCGCCCGCGGCCCTGTGCTCCGCTTCGCGCCCCACTTCTACAGCACTCCGGAAGATGTGGAGGCCGCTCTCGACGCGCTCGTTGCCGTGCTGGAGAGCGACGAGTTCCGCAGGGGTGAGCACGGGTAGAGTAGGGCGGGGGAGGCCAACCCAACAATGCAGCGTCGTGTGAGTGGCGGGTGAGTGCTGGGAGGTGCCCTACGGCAGCATCCAGGAGATGCCCACCTGCCCAAGACGAGGTTCGGCCGTCGGTGAGGCTGCTCTACGTTCCCAGTGGGGGCATGTGTTCCTCGCCGAGCGAACATCGGCTATCCCGAAAGCAGAGCCGGGTGGTACTGGGTGGAGGTATCTAGAAGCGAGGGTTCTCCAACAGTACTTCTACGGCCGATGGACTATACCCGAGAAGGCGTCCGAGGGCGTGAGCGATCCCGATCTCCTCGCGCTCGTGTTCGGCTGGAGATAATCTGTCTTTTTCGAGCCGGCATCGGCGGGCTTTGAGATCCCAATAGTCGCTCAATATCCTCTCGTTTGCCGCCATGATGATCACCGCTTTGCCTTCAGTGAAGGCGGGGTTGAACAGGCGCGTGACCAGGAAGTCCGTGTCGGAACCCACGGCTGTTCCGTACTCGCTCGCGATTGCGGCCGCCGCCGGGAGGAACTCGGGTAGGTCGGTCGGCTCAAGGGGAGGGCTCAGAGCCAGGGGCTTGCAGCCTGAAGCCACGGCCTCCGTGAAAGCGTAGATCATACCGAGCCCGAAAGAGCGGGCGTCCAACGGTTCTAAATACTCGGGTGGGAATACCATGGGGGCTTAATCCCTCGTCTTGTCTGTTGCCGGACAGCATCCGGTCGAGTCATCGTCTTGAAGGATACCGTCGATCGGGCATGTCTGCGATATTTGCACACTCATGAGCGCAAATGGATATTGACCTGCTTGAGGCCTAACAGTACACTGGGTAGGTGGTTAGACCAGTAGACAGCTGCCCAGCTTGGTCTCTTCCAAAGGCTGGCTGCGTGTGGAACGGTTGATGATAATGAATAGCGGATTTACCTCACTCAAGTCCCAGCGCCTGTCTGACGGCGCCATGGACCAATTCGTTGGACTGCTTCGCTCCGGCAGATTGGTACCGGGGGAGAAGGTACCTTCAGAGCGGGAGATGGAGGAGTTACTGGGGGTCAGCCGAGCTTCGTACAGGGAAGCGGTCCGAGTCCTCGAGGCTACGGGCATCCTCAGGGTCATACCCGGTCGCGGTACCTGGATCTGCGACGACGCGGCTCGCAGGTTGGTGAGTCTGGGCAGTCCTTGGTTGGCCGGGCATGAGCGAGACGTGATGGAGCTTCTCGAGGTGCGAGAGATCCTCGAAGTCAGAACGGTATCCATGGCGGCTGCTCGCGCCTCTGAGGAGGAATTCCGCTCTATCAGGGAAGCGCTTGAGCGTATCGAGAAAGCCGTGGAGGGCGGCGACGCTCAAGACATGGTGGCGGCCGATACCGCCTTTCATCGAGCGATTGCGGACGCCTCCGGTAATCGTGTACTCGCGGCGGCAATCGCTGATCTGTATGAGCACTTGGAAGACACGAGATTCGCGATGATAAGCATCCCTGGTCGTCTTGACCGCATGACGCACGAACACGCGGATGTCTTGGAGAGCATCTCTTCGAGGGATCCAGAGACAGCTGCTCTGCGCATGGCTGCTCACGTTCGACGGGTGGAGCGCGAGGTTGGAGCAGCCATTGCCGCCGGCAAATTGCCGATGGCGGGGGAGTAGGTGGTTTGCGCGAGTGTCTATCCGGGGGGAGGTGGTTGAAGGCGGAAAATGGATCAAGATATGAGGAAGGTATTGGTGCCGCAAGCACAGTTGAGTATGGAAGTCCGTGAATGTCAGGGGATGTGATTCATGAAGAGGACAACATATCTGTTCTTTGTTCTTATTCTGGCTCTTGTCGTGGTGACCGGCCTGGTCGCCGGGTGCGGCGAGACAACGACTACTACCGCGGATAACACGACGACCACTGCTGGTGGCGGCGAGACCACTACAACGGCAGCGCCGGCCGGCGAGGACATCGTCGTCGGTGCGATTCTCAGTGTCACCGGCAAGTACGCCGGCGGGGAGGCCGGCATCAACAATGGGACGAAGATGGCCATCGATGAGATCAACGAGTCCGGTGGAGTGGATGGTCAGAAGCTCGTGCTGGCGGTCGAGGACAGCGGCTCGGAGCAGGCCGGCGCAGTGAATGCATACAATCGCGTGGTCTCCAAGAACCCGCTCTTCATTGTTGACTCTGCTGTCAGTTCGTTCGTGATGGCCCAGATGGCCGACATCGAGAAGGCCGGTATTCCCAGTTACGCGATGGGAGAGTACCCGGTGGTTACGCAACAGGGTAATCCATGGGTGCTGCGCTTCAGTACGCCGGACAACGTCACTCCGGTAGCCGCGGTAGTGTTCGCGGTGGATGAACTGCAGAAGAGCAAGATCGCAATTGTTCGCGTGAACAACGACTTTGGGAAGACCTGGGAAGATACCATTGTCGCCGAACTCACGAAGCGCAACATGGAGCCGGTCACCGTTCAGGTCTTCGGTGCCGACGACAAAGACATGACCGCGCAGCTCAACAAGGTCAAGTCTTCGGGCGCCGATATCATGATCGTCACGGCCGACCCGAACACGCACGCTGTGATGCTCAAGCAGCGGAAGCAATTCGGCCTGAGCGATATTCCGTACGTGGGCTCTAACACTGCTGTCCAGCCTCAGACGCTCGAGTTGCTGACGGGCGGTGAAGCCGAAGGTATCTATGCGCTCACCTCAAGCGTTCCTCCGGAGGATCCTGACCCGGCCGTAAGGGAATGGAACGAGAAGTACAAGGCGATCTTCGACATCGACGCCGACTACATCGCAGCCAATGCCTACGACGCGGTTATGGTGACGGTGGATGCGATCAAAGCAGTCGGGACCGACAGAGCTGCTATCCGCGACTGGATCTTGGAGAACGTGCAAGACCGAAAGGGCATGGGAAATGTGTGGAGCTTCTCGCCGAACGGCGACGGAGGGACACAGATCTCTATCGCTCAAGTGAAGGACGGCAAAGCGCCGATCATCAAGACCGTGACAGCGTCTTCGTCGGACTAGCGAACAGCTGGCGAGCATCGAGAGATGATTTAGGGGCGGCGGCCGGCTGGTCGCCGCCCCTCCCGTAATCACATTATGGCTAGCTCCTCATTCCGGCAATAACCGCCGTGTGCCGGTCCTTGAGGAGACGGGAGACGGAGTTCTATGGGACAGCTACTGGTGAGCGGGTTCGCGATCGGCTGCATCTACGCGCTTACGAGCCTCGGTTTTGTCATCACGTTCAAGTCTGTGGGTATCCTCAATTTTGCCTACGGCGAGATGGTGATGTTGGGGGCGTTCTTTGCGACAACGTTGGTAGTGAGCCTCAAAATGCCTCTTATTCTTGGGCTCTTGCTTGTAATGATTGCCATGGTAGGTGTAGGAATAGTTTTTGCCTTCGGGGTGTATAGACCGCTCAGAAATAAGCCGGTACGTACAGTCGTTATCGCAACAATCGGCGTTAGTATTGCTTTGCAGGCCCTGGCCCTTATCATCTGGGGTCCTTACCCGAGGAGCCTTCCCACGCTTGGTGCGCCCGAGCCTATCAACGTGTTTGGAGTTTCGATACTGCCTCACAATCTGTACATCTTCGGCATCACTATCGCGGTGATGGTTCTCCTCTGGCTCTTGTACGCGAAGACCAGCATAGGTTGGAAGATGCAAGCCGTCGCCCAAGACGCCGAGGCGGCTCGACTCATGGGCATCAACGTAGACTTCATCATCATCACAACATGGGTGCTCTCGGCACTATTGGGTGGGCTTGCCGGATTCTTGCTGGCCCCTCTGTTCTTCATCACGATCACAGTGGGTTTTGCCGCGATGCTGAAAGCGTTCGCGGCCTGCATCATTGGTGGCTTCGGCAGTTTTCCCGGAGCTATCGTCGGCGGTCTGTTCGTTGGCTTGGCTGAATCGCTCCTCGCAGGGTATGTTTCCACGGCATACAAGGATGCACTGACATTTGCCTTGCTCATCGTTATTCTGCTGTTTCTTCCTCAAGGGCTGTTTGGCGAAAAGATCGGGGAGAAGGTATAGCCATGAGACAGCGCAAAGCCTTCCTTGTTCCCAGTCTTGGGGCGGGCGTCTTCTTGCTGGCCGTGCTGCCTCTGCTCATGACAAGCGACTACTGGAAACAGCTTCTTATTCAGGCCCTGATCTATATCGTCATCGTCGTTGGCTACAATTTCGTGACGGGTGACGTGGGCCAGCTGTCCATGGCCCAGCAGGGCTTCTTCGCTATTGGGGCCTACACTACTGCCATCCTTACTACCACTACCGCATGGCCCTGGTGGGCTGGGCTCGTGGCTTCCATCGTGGTCACGGGCTTCGTCGGTGCTATCGTGGGTATCCCGACACTCAAAGTCCGCGGTCAATACCTGATCATGGTAACGATGGCGTTCAGCGAGATCATGCGTCTAGTGGCGGTGAATTGGTATGGTTTGACTGGCGGAGCTGGCGGTATTACGAAGATCCCAGCTCCTTCTATCGCCGGTATGCATTTCACGAGCAAGACTGCCATCTACTACCTGTTCTTGGGCATGGCGATCATTATGATTCTTGTCGCCTGGCGGGTCAGGAGGACGAAGTACGGCCGGGCATTCCTGGCCATCCGTGACGGTGAACTGGCCGCGGATGTCATGGGTCTGAACACGACGTACGTGAAGGTCGTGGCGTTCTTTCTTTCAGCCGTATTCGCGGGTGTGGGTGGCAACATGTTCGCCTCGTCATTTGGATACATCAGCCCGGATACGTTTGGGCTAAGTCAGACGGTACTGATCCTTGCGATGTTGCTCATCGGCGGCGAAGGTAGTATCGCCGGCGCCGTCGTGGGTGCCATAATCCTCACGTATCTTCCGGAACTCCTGCGTTTCGCGGCCGGTTACTATATGTTGATCTACGGAGCGCTCATCTTGCTGATCACGCTGTTTCTTCCGGGAGGTGTCGTCGGGTACGCGAAGAAGCTTTGGCACACGACGTTAGCTCCCAGAGTGTTCAAGATCCCGCCGCCTCCTCCGAGCGTCTACACGCCCAAGTATGACGCCCGAGATCTCATGATGGAGGCACTCAGCTCTCGCTCGTCATTCACGAAGGTGCCCAAGCGCAGTAAGGCCGTGGCTGCGGATGAGGGTGAGGTGTGATGATCCTTGAGACTGTTCAATTAACTAAGAGCTTCGGTGGCCTGACTGCGGTCGACGCTGTTGATATGCAGGTCGAAGAGCAAGAGATACGGGCGGTCATCGGGCCGAACGGTTCCGGCAAGTCGACGATGCTAAATTGCATCTCTGGGATCTACAAACCTACTTCGGGCGCAATACGTTTCGTGGGAGAGTCCATTGGGGGTATGGCTCCCTATGCTCTTACGCGTAGAGGCATCGGCCGCACTTTTCAGAACATACGCATGTTCAACAGTCTGACGGTTCTTCAGAACGTGATGGTAGGGCGCCATTGCCGCACTGAGGACACGCTGTTGGAGGACATCTTCGCTCTTCCCCGCTACCGGAGAGAAGAAGAGGAGATGCGGGAGAAGGCCCTTGTCTATTTGGACTTCCTTGGCATCGTTGACAAACGGGACATGATGCCTGCAAGCCTCTCATATGGTCAGCGCCGCATGGTGGAGATCGCAAGAGCGCTTGCGACCGAACCGAGTCTTCTTCTGCTTGACGAGCCGGCGGCGGGGCTTTCTCAGGGCGAGAAATCAGCTCTTGCCGACGAGGTCCGGAAGATCAGAGAAGCGGGCATCACCATCATTCTTGTGGAACATGACATGCGCTTCGTGATGGGCATATCGGATCAGATCACGGTGCTCGATTTCGGCAAGAAGATCTCAGAAGGGACTCCAAGCGAATGCCGCAATGATCCCAAGGTCATCGAATGTTACTTGGGAGGTAAGGTGGGCAGCCATGCTTAAGCTGCAGCAGTGCGATGTGTACTACGGGCAGATTCATGCCCTGCACGGGCTGTCGTTCGAGGTGGCCGCAGGGAAGATTGCCGCCATTATCGGTTCGAATGGGGCAGGCAAGACCACCACGCTTCGAGCTATCTCGGGGCTTATACCTGCTTCCTCCAAGAGCATCATGTTCGAAGGCGAGCCCATCGATCGTATCAAGCCGGAGAAGATCGTCAAGATGGGGATTGCACATGTCCCCCAGGGCAGACGCATCTTCCCCGGCCTAACGGTGCGCGAGAATCTGAACATCGCCACGTCGTCCTGGAAGAAAAGGGGAATGAGCATCGACAAGGAGCTTGATCGTGTGTATACGCTCTTCCCGAAGCTCCAGGAAAGGGAGAAGCAGTTGGGCTGGTCGCTCTCCGGAGGTGAGCAACAGATGTTGGCTGTGGGCCGCGCGCTCATGTCCCGCCCCAAGCTGTTGCTCTTGGATGAACCCTCCTTGGGGCTGGCTCCCAAAGTGGTGGAGGAGATGTTCGAAACCATCCAGACGATCAACAAGGAAGGGACCACCGTACTTCTGGTGGAACAGAACGCGTTTGCGGCACTTTCGATCGCCGACTACGGCTATGTGCTGGATTTGGGGGAGATTGTGCTACGCGATACGGGGGCCAGTCTAATGAAGAACGAGATGGTACAGGCCGCGTACCTGGGAGAGTGATGACGTTGGTGCCGATTTCACTTTGCCACTTCGCCCACGCCGGCTACCGTCTGCGCGTGAACCTCACCACCCGCACCACCTCCATCGAAGAGATCCCGCTCGCCTATGCCCGCAACTGGATGGGCGGCCGCGGCTACAACATGGAGGTCTTCTTCCGGGAAGTCCCCCCCGAGGCCGATCCCCGCGGACCGGAGAACCTGCTGCTCTTCGGCGTAGGTCCCCTAACCGGCACCTCCTTCCCTGGCTCCCGCCTCAACGTAAGCGGCAAATCCCCCCACACCGGCTATTTGGGTGACTCCAACGCCGGTGGCTTTTTCGGGGCGGAGATGAAGTTCGCCGGTTTCGATCAGTTCGTGATCGAAGGCCGAGCCGACTCTCCCGTCTACATACGCATCGTGGACCACCAGGTGGAGGTGAGAGACGCCTCCCACCTGTGGGGGCTCGACACCTGGGAGACGCAGGCGGCTCTGCGCCGGGAGCTCGCCGATCACACCGTCCAGGTCTGCTCCTGTGGCACGGCGGCTGTCAACGGTGTGTCTTACGCCAACCTCATGACCAACAACGCCCGGGCTCTGGGCCGCACCGGCATGGGGGCCCTCATGGCGTCCAAGAACCTGAAAGCGGTGGCGCTCACGGGCTCTGGGAGCGTCCGGGTAGCTGAACCGGCCAAGTTCCAGGAGCTCGTGGATTTCTTCTACCGGGCCCTCTATAACCACAGCAACTACCAAGAGCGGGGCATCACCGGCACCACCAACCTCATCCGCCTGGAGCAGGCGGTGGGTATAGCCCCGGTGAATCACTTCCAGCAAGGGGTGTGTGACTACTGGGTGGAGGTCTCGGGCGAGATGGCCGCCGCCCGCTACAACGTGAAGCGCAAGGCCTGCTTTGCCTGCATCGCCCCCTGTTCCCGCTACTACGTGCTCCCCGGTACCTACGACGGTCGACCGGTGGCGGCCGAGGGCCCGGAGTTCGAGACGCTTGCCGGCTTCACCGTGAGGGTGGGGAACCAAGACCTGAAACTGGCCCTGGCCTGCGCTGAGCTGGTGAACCGGGCGGGGGTGGACTCCATCACCGCCGCTGAGTGCATCTCCTGGGCCCAGGAGCTCTATCAGGAAGGGCTGCTTACCCGAGCCGACTGCGACGGCCTGGATCTCACCTGGGGTAACGGGGAGGCCGTCTACACCCTGCTCAAGAAGATCATCGCCAACGAGGGCTTTGGGGCGGTGCTTTCCCAAGGGGTGGTGAAGGCTGCCGAGACCCTGGGGATGGGCCGCGAAATCTGCATGGAAGCCAAGAACCTGGAGCTCTTCATGGCCGACGTGCGGGGCTTGAAAGCTTACGGTTTGGGGAACGCCGTGGCCTCACGGGGAGCCGACCATCAGCGTTCCGACCCCATGTTCGAGATGTCCGGCCGTACCGAAGAGGCCAAGGAGCACTTCGGCTCCGCGAACTGTGCCCTTCTTGAGCCATGGGAGGGCAAGGGCAAGATGGTCCCCTGGTTCGAGGAGATCTGTGCGCTCGCCGACTGCCTCTCCTTCTGCAAGATCGTCGGGGTCTCCATGGAGACCGTGCAGGAACCCATGGCCCGGGATCTCTTCCGCTACGCCACCGGTTTCGAAGTGGACATCGAGGAGGTGATGCGCATCGGGGAGCGGGTGAACAACCTGGAGCGGGGCATCCTAGCTCGGTGGGGCCTTACCCGCCAAGACGACTACCTGCCCCGCCGCTTCCGGGAGGAGCCCCTGCCCGCTCCCGGGGCTCCGGCTGACGGCCTGGTTTTCGAGAACGACAAGCTCCTTGACGAGTACTACCGCTTCCGAGGGTGGGACCCGGCTAGTGGCCTCCCCACCGAGCAGAAGCTGCGCGAACTCGGCCTGGGCTTCGTGGCCGACGACCTCAAGAGCCGCGGCATCACCCTCACCCCCACCTATCCTGAGGGCGACGACAGCTTGGCAACCACCACCGCCCGCTGGCGGTACCTGGCTGGGAAGCTGGGCCCGGGTACCGACTACCTGACCCGCCGCCGTTCCGCGGCGGCCGTGTTTCCGACCGCCGCCACCAGGATCGACACCACCTCCCCGGAGGCCCCCGCAATGATCGCCAAACGCCTCGTGGTCGACCCCACGCTCTGCACCGGCTGCCGGGCCTGCGAGCTGGGCTGTTCCTTCGCGCATGACGGGGAGTACTCCCCTTCCCTTGCCCGCCTGCGTGTGGTCAAGCTGGAGGAGAGAGGGGTGGACCGGCCCATCGTGTGCCTGCGCTGCGCCCAGGCCCCCTGCGCCGCCGCCTGCCCGGAAGGGGCCATCAGCCAAGACCTCGAGACCAAACTGGTGCGGGTGGACCGGGAGCTCTGCGTGGGCTGCGGTCTCTGCGAAGAGGCCTGCGTCTCCGGGGTCATCCAATTGCACCCCACGACCGACGTACCCTTGCTCTGCGACCTGTGCGGAGGCGACCCCGCTTGTGTGCGCCACTGCCCAACGGGAGCCCTGCGCTTCTTGGAAGGCCGGGGCCACTCCGGCAAGCGCACTCGGGAGGCCGCCGGCCTGCGCACGGAGAAGCAGCTCAAGAAGGCCTGGAGCAGCGGCGACGTCGCCCGCCCGGTGGATACTCCCATGACCCCGCCCGACCCGCAGACCGGTGACCCCATCGCTCCGCCCCAGTTGTATGGGGGGGATCCGCCGCCGCCATTGGAGGGGCGGGCGAAATGAGTCTTGGCCCAGAAGTGGCCGGGCGAAACTGAACTAGCCCATTAGGTGATACTGCTCCAAGCCTAATAGCAGGGAGGAGTATTCAAGATGCCGAGAAGAGCGTGGCGAAATCATTCGCCGGATCCTCGAGACGGTTGCGTGCCCCAGGGGTGGCGTCTCGCAGAGTGTCCTACAGTTCGCTCCCCACCAGTTGACGCCACTGGTTCTTGAAGAACGGGGCAAGGTCCCCTGCTTTGCGCAGATAGTAGAGCTGCACTTCAGCCTCCAGATCGGGGGCAAGACAGTAGAGTAACTCGCCTCTAACCACTTCGGCTGCCAGTAGCGCATGGGCCTCGGGCAGGATGACCACGTCCACCCTCTCCACGCCGAAGGCATCCTCGAACGCACAAGCGAGATGCACTCGTTCACGGGCGCTGAGGTGACGGCCGAGAGTGGGCTGGACACCGACGTCAACGTCGGAGTAGGGCAGCGGGTCTTGCTGCGGTCCCCCATGCACGAGAGCGGTGATCTCTTTCTGGCGGCTGCCGAATACGTAGATTACTTCCACGTCGAAGCGGGCTGCAATAGAGGCGATGTGTTCTGTGAGGTCAGCACTCATTGTGATCTCATTATCCCACGCGCCGCTCGACGTCGAGACCGATTGATCAAAGCTCGCGGTCGGCTCGGGCGCCTCGGTATTGTCGCTGCAACTCCTGTCGCCTGTCGTCTTCTTCCGAGGGCTCAGACAACCAACGGGTACTATTCCTTCAGCCACCATGGCTGGAGGCGGCGCTGGGTATCCAACTGGCGAACACGACCCGGAGCAGGCGCGGCAGAGCGGACACCTTCGACTTGAGACCAGACGACCGACCGGGGAGGCGAAGCGCATGAGGTTCATAGACGGCCACTGCGACACGATCCTCAAGATCCACGAAGGTGGTGACTTCGGGGCTGAGTGCGGCGGCGCTCGCGGCATGCACGTGACGCTGCCCGGCATGGTCTCCGCCGGCATGGCGGCGCAGGTATTCGCCATCTTCACCGGCGGCTCCGGCGGGTCTGGTCCCAGGGGCGGTGAGTACGAGACGGCTATGATTCTTCTCGAGGAGATCAAGTCGCTCTGCCGGCGTTACGAGCAGCGTCTAGAACTGGTTGGGGAATGGAAGGCGATCGCGGGTGCGCTGGACGCCGAAGGCCATGTCGCCGTGATACCGGGTATCGAGGGCGCCCTTCCACTCGAGGGCAACGCCGACAGGCTGAGGGACTTCTACGATGCCGGCGTGCGCGTGCTCACCATCGCGTGGGGCGACAGCGCGTTCTGCGGGGCGGTGTTCGGCAGCGGCGGCGGGCTGACCCGGAAGGGCCGGGATCTGGTGGAGCTGTGCGGGGAGCTCGGGGTGGTCGTGGACGTCTCCCATGTGTCAGATGAAGCCTTCTTCGACGTGTGCTCGATGGTCGAGGGGCCAGTCATCGCCAGCCACAGCAACTGCCGGAGCCTCTCTTCGTTTCCCCGCAATCTCACCGACGAGATGATCCGCATGCTCGGAGAGCTCGGCGGGGTGATGGGCATCAATCTCGGCTCGAGTTTCCTGTCGGAAGCGTTCTACGCGGAGGAGAAGGACTCAATGGAGGAGTTCTTCCGGGTGATGAACTCAGGCGAGAGGACGTACGATGAGGCCGTGGCAGCCAGCCATCGGGTGACGGACGCGATCGATCGCCCGCCTCTGGCACTGGTTGCCGCCCACGTGAAACACGCGATCGACGTCGGGGGAGAGGATTGCGTGGGCTTGGGCGGGGACCTCGACGGTGTAGAGAGCATCCCCTCGGGTTTGGACGGAGTCGCCGACTATCCGAAGATCGCGCTGTTGTTGGCGGAAGCGGGGCTTTCGCAGCGCCAGGTGGAGAAGGTCTGCTACGGGAACCTTGCCCGCGTATTCCGCGCGGTGCTGGGCTAGAGGTGCCTATTGACTAAGGTTCCCCAGAAAGCAGAAGTGGGAGTACACTCGAAGTGGATGAGTGAGCCCTCGGGAGTGCGGTTGTGATAACTGCGGAACACGGAGATGGGCAAGGGCGCCGGGTCACTACCTGCCTCGGTCCCTGCCTCGGTCGCGAGCCGTCCCGGGCTTTTGTGACATGCTCCGCCCGGTCTGCGTCAGTAGTCATCGTTGCGTTCATCTTTCTCCTGACCGCTACTGCTTTGTTCCCTGAGCGGGCCCGTGCAGACTGGGTCTCAGGCCGGCTTGCACCTACCAAGCAGGACTGCCAGGTTCCCAAGGTGCACGGCGACTTTGTGGTGTGGCAGGCCTTCGACGGTCACGATGTCGAGATCTATTTCACCGATGTGCGCGAAGGCTTTGTACATCAGCTGACGTACAACGACGTGCCCGACGTCTTTCCTTCCCTCGGCGGTAGGGGTTGGATCGTGTACTCGCGGCTCGTGGGGAGCGACCTCGAGATAATGGCCCACAATCTCCTGCGAGGCACGGGCTCTTACCGGGTCACCGACAACGGCCGGAACGACTTCGCGCCGAGCACGGATGGGCGCCATGTGGTGTGGCACGCGCACGACGGGGCTGACGACGAGGTGTACATATGCCGCCTGGGCCAGTCTGGACAGGATCCCATCACCAACAATACCCACGATGATGCCTGGGCGACCATCGGAGGCGGGGTAGTCGTGTGGCGGGACGGTGACTACGACATCCGTTGGTATGAGGTAGAGACAGGCAGTAGAGGTGTGGTCTACGAGGACGCGGTGCGGGACGAGCAGGCCGACACCGACGGGCGCTCGATAGTCTGGGTGCGGTCAGACGG